>Ga0070680_100000112_pt1 | contig 47133 bp, 35 predicted proteins | sample KBSC73BmetaG_FD_64672 | JGI IMG/M metagenome (GOLD analysis project Ga0070680, IMG submission 64672) | Corn rhizosphere microbial communities from Kellogg Biological Station, Michigan, USA - KBS C7-3B metaG | ecosystem: Host-associated > Plants > Roots > Rhizosphere | place: USA: Michigan...
AGTTTTTCAGGAAAGACATCGAGCGCTCCCTTTTTGTGCGTCGTCGTCCCGCGTTTCGATGGCGGCAAACTCTTGAAAGTCGGCGATAAGAGCTGGGACCGCGGCATTCACGATCTTCTCGCCGGCTTCGACGCTCGCCTGCGACGGATCGGAGCCGATGCGGCCGTCGGGGAAGCGGCGGCGGTAGTCTTCGGCGTCGAGGATCGGGCCGTTGGGGGCGATCTTGGGCGACATGTCCACGCGCTTCACAGCTTCGGGATAGCCGAAATAGGTGACGGAGACTTCGGATGGCGTGGCGTGGCTGCCCTCGCCCACCGGGAAAAGCTGGCGACACACATCGTTCACGCCGGACAATTCCCACCAGTTGCGCAACATGCAGCGCAGCGGCGGCTGGTTGGAGCCGGAGCGGTCGCCAGAATCCCGAAAAGTAACGCCGTGATAGATCTCCGAGAACGCGGCGTTGATGGTGTTGATGTTGCCGCCATGGCCGTTCAGCCAATAGATGCGTTCGAAACCGTGGCGGCGCAGGCTCTGCGTCCAGTCCATCATCGCCGCGATCATGGTGGAAGGGCGCAAGGTGATCGTGCCGGAGAACGCCATGTGATGCTGTGCCTGCCCGACATTGAACGTGGGCCCGACCAGAATGCCGCTCTCATCGCCCGCGCGCTTGGCGATGATCTCCGGGCACAAGGCGTCGGTGCCGAGCAACCCGTTCGGCCCGTGCTGTTCCGTCGAGCCGATGGGAATGAGGATGGCCTTCGACGTCTCCAGATATTTGTCGATTTCCGGCCAGGAGGAGAGATGGAGTTGCACTAAGTCCTCGATTCAAAGACGGCGTAAGCCAGATCTCGTGCCGCCTATCTCCCGCACCCAATTCAGGGTGCGTGCTCCAAACTTGGCCTCAAACCACCCTTTGGCTTTTGGCCGGAAGCCACACGCAAAAAATGAGGAAGCGCACCTCTACAGGCCAAGGGGGAAACTCGCGCGGAGATTTGAGCGGCATTGGTTGCCTCTGCGCTTCCTCAAGCCTTCCACATCGGGAAAGCCTCGATGAACGTATCCAAATGATGTGGTCAAAAGCAAGAAAAAAATTCCATATTGGAAATATTATGCAGATATGGAATTATCCAGGAGGGCGAGTATCGGCACCGGCGCTGCGCGGTGTCTCGACTGACGACGACCCGCATGGGGATGGAGTGACGACTTATGACCGTCTTGAGAATTCTAGCCGGCCCTTTCAGCTTTGTAGGGAAAATGGAGACCGCGTTGGCGCCCCGTACCTGCGCATATTTTGAAACGCTTCTGCCTTACAGCGAGAAGATTATTCACGTGCGCTGGAGCGGCGAAGGATGCTGGATTCCACTGGGCGACACGGCATTGGATTTTCCGGTCGAAAATGCGACCAGCTATCCGGCACCGGGCCAGTTCATTTTTTATCCCGGGGGCTTCAGCGAGACCGAAATATTGCTGGCCTACGGCGGCGTGCGGTTTGCTAGCAAGCTCGGCCAATTGGCCGGAAATCACTTTCTAACCATCACCGAAGGTTTGGATCATCTACCCAAGTTAGGCCGTTTGGCACTTTGGCAAGGTGCGCAGGATATTCGTTTCGAACGAGCCTGACGGACGCGCGATCGGTCGGCGAGGGGAGCACTGTGTGCGCTTGCATCCGGCTCACCAAGCCCAAATCCAATCGCCCGCCGCCGACCGGCAGCCGCCGTCTTTATAGCCCTTCCAGGCTCGGCCGCGAATCGCGCGTCCGGTTGGGGCACCTGTGGCTTTGCCATCATCGACGGCTACCCCGCCATTCACCAGCACGGTGCGGACACCCGTGGCAAGCTGCTGTGCGTCGGTGTAGGTCGCATGATCTTGGATCGTGGCCGGATTGAACACCACCACATCGGCGAAGTAGCCCGCCTTCAGCAATCCGCGATCTTTCAAGGACAAGTTCGCCGCCGGCAGCGCCGAGAGACGATGGATCGCGTCCGGAAGGGTCACAAGCTTTTCGTCGCGAACATATTTCGCCAAGATTTTGGCAAATGTGCCGTAACTCCGGGGATGCTCCATCGATTTCAGAAATACCCCTTCGGGTGCCGCAGCGGTTCCATCGGACGCAAAGCTCATCCAGGGCTGAACGACTTCTTTGCGCAAATTGTCTTCGGACATCAGCGTGTAGGCCACGCCGATGCGGCTGCCATCTTCGATCACCAGATCGATAACCGTGTCTTCCGGGCTTTCCCCGCGTAGTTTGGCGACTTCGGCCAGCGTCTTTCCGGCAAGCGGTTTGAGCTTGGGGTTCTTGAAACCCAAGAGCAGCGTGCCATCCGGGCCGGCGAAGGCGAGCGCGCTTTCGTAATCGGGATTTTTCATCGCCGCGACCAGGCGCGCGCGAACCTTGGGATCCTTCATCCGCGCAATCCACGCGTCCAGCCCCCCATCCAGAACCCAATGCGGCATGGAGGCATCGAATCCCGTCGCTGCGGCCGTGTAAGGATACATGTCCGCGGTGATGCGGATCCCAGAGGCCCGTGCCGTCTCGATCTTGGAAAGAACCGGGTCAAGTTTGGACCAATTGGCTTTGCCGGCGATTTTGAGGTGATAGATCTCGGCCGGCGCGCCCGACGCCTTGGCGATCTCGATGGTTTCGTCGAGCGCGCCCAGAATGTCGTCGCCCTCGCTGCGCATATGGGTGATGTAGATGCCGCCGCATTTGCCCGCTTCCGTCGCCAGCGCCGCCAACTCCGGTGTCTTCGCGAAGGTTCCAGGCGCATAGATGAGCGCCGACGACACGCCAAGCGCCCCGTCCAACATGGCTTGCCGCACGAGCGCACGCATTTGATCCAACTGCGACGGCGTTGGCTGAACATCGTCATCGCCCAGCACATTTTCTCGAACCGTAGCAGCGCCGACCATAGAGGCGATGTTCGGTGAAATGCCCTTGTGAACGAGAAGGTCGAAATAGCCTCCCAGACTGCGCCAGCTGATCGGATATTTGATGTCGCCCTGATGCGCTTGTTCCTGCGCCGCCATGGCATCGGACAAGGGCCCCATGGAGGTCCCTTCACCGGTCACCTCCAAGGTCACGCCCTGCAACAGATCGCTCTCGCCGCGCCCATCCACCAGCAGACTTTGCTCGGCTCCGCTCAGCATGTTGACGAAGCCCGGAGAGACGGCTTCGCCGCGCGCATCGATCACCCGCTTGGCGGCGAACGTCTTGTGCGGACCCACATAAGAAATCCTGTCGCCGTCGATGACGACGTCACCGACATACGGCGCACCGCCCGTGCCGTCATAGACGGTCCCGCCTCGGATGAGGACATCGTGTGTCTTCGGCGCTAGATGCGGCGCAGCCGCCCCTGCAAGGAGCGCCGCTGTGAGCGAACCGATGAGATAGATATTCATGCGTTAACCTCGATGACACCCGGACGATGGGGAAGCGGCGGTTCGATTCGACAAGAAACCAAACTTGCCATAACTGCAATATAGTGGCAACAAGGACAGTATATTGCCAATATGGCAATATTGCCGGAATCGCCTGAGCCATGCCGGCGGGATGCAAGCGCAGAGGACGTTTTGGACATGAAACCACCCCATCTCTCTTCTTTTGTGGAAGCCGGATCGCTTGTCTTTCTGTCCGGCCAGCTGGCCTTTGACCGGAGCGGACGGATCTCGCAGGCCGGCATTGCCGAGCAGACGTCCCAGGTTCTGGAAAACATCGACCATGTTCTCGCCGAGCTCGGGCTCAACCGCAGAAACGTCATCAAGACCACCGTCTGGCTGAAACCGGCGACCGACTTCGTCGCCTTTAACGAGAGCTACGCCGCATACTTCGGACCGCATTGTCCGGCACGCTCCACCGTCTATGCCGATCTGATGCTGCCGGCCGCGCTGGTCGAGATCGAAGCGATCGCATTCCGGTCGTGAGCGAGCATCGCATCGAGACCGCCGGGCTCAGTGTCGCCCGCGAATTGTTCGAATTCATCGCCGACGAAGCACTACCGGAAACGGGCGTGGACGCCGATTCCTGGTGGCGCGGGTTCGCACACTTGCTCCACACGTTTACGCCGCGCATTCGGGCGCTCTTGGCGCGCCGCGATGTGTTGCAGGCCGCGCTCGACAAATGGAGCATCGCCCGGAAGAAAGGCAGTCCCAACGATCACTTTATTAAAACCCAGCGGCATTTTCTCACCGATATCGGTTATCTCGTTCCCGAGGGACCGGACTTCACCATCGGGACTCGTTATGTGGATCGGGAGGTGTCGAGCATCGCCGGCCCGCAACTGGTCGTCCCGCTGTCGAACATCCGCTATGCGCTCAACGCGGTGAACGCGCGTTGGGGCAGTCTCTATGATGCGCTTTACGGCACGGATGCCATCGACGAGAGCGGCGGCTTGGCGCGCAGCGGACATTACAATCCCCAGCGCGGCGCAAAGGTTATCGAACGCGGGCGTGCCCTGCTGGATCTGTGTGCGCCTCTGACCCAAGGTTCTCACAGCTATGCCACCGCGTACGCTGTTCGCTCCGGCCGTCTGGAAGTGGCAATCGGCGATGGCGTCGCAGCTTTGCTGAGGGATCCGTTGGCGTTTGCCGGCTATCGTGGGGCAGCCGAAGCGCCCAGCGAGGTGCTTTTCCGGCACAATAATCTGCACGTAGAAGTCGTTATCGACCGCACGAGCCCCATCGGGTCGAGCGACGCTGCGGGTATCGCCGACATTCTGATGGAGGCTGCCCTCACCACCATCTTGGATTTGGAGGACTCGGTAGCGGCGGTCGATGCGCGCGAAAAAGTTGCGCTCTATCGAAACATGTTGGGATTGGTGCGCGGCCATTTGATCGCGCGGTTCGCCAAGGCCGGACGTTTCGTGGAACGGACCTTGGCGCCGGATCGCGTCTACACGGCGCCTTCGGGAGACGACCTTACTCTCTCCGGTCGCAGCCTCATGTTTTTCCGCAATGTCGGTCATCTCATGACCACAGACGCCGTCCGGTTGCTGGATGGCACCGAAGCGCCGGAAGGTATTGTCGACGGCGCGATCACCGCCTTGATCGGGCATCACGAACGCAGGGGCCTCGGCCGCTATCGCAACAGTCGAACCGGCTCCATCTATATCGTGAAACCAAAGATGCACGGGCCTGAAGAAGCCGCCTTTGCCAACGACCTCTTCGATGCTTTCGAGGATCTTTGCGGTCATCCGCGTCACACCCTGAAAATCGGGCTGATGGACGAAGAGCGCCGCACAAGCCTTAACCTCAAGGAATGCATCCGCGCGGTGAAGAACCGTATCGTCTTCATAAACACGGGGTTCCTCGACCGCACCGGCGATGAAATTCATTCGGCGATGCGGCTGGGACCGGTGGTGCGAAAATCCTCCATGAAATTCGAGCGCTGGTTTTCCGCTTATGAAGAGAACAACGTCGCACAAGGTTTGGCGACCGGCTTCCGGGGCCGTGCCCAGATCGGTAAGGGCATGTGGGCGATGCCCGACAAAATGGCGGACATGCTAGCGAGCAAGGACGCGCAGTTGCAGGCCGGCGCCAGTGCGACCTGGGTACCTTCGCCCACCGCTGCTACCCTGCACGCTTTGCATTTTCATCAGATCGATGTCCTCGAACGGCAAGCCGAGCTCGGCACCCGCCGAAAGGATCGCCGCGACGATCTCTTGTCAGTCCCGCTGGCGGATCCGCACAATTGGTCGGACGCCGACATTCGCGAGGAAATCGAGAACAACTGTCAAAGCATACTGGGCTATGTCGTTCGTTGGATCGACCAGGGGATCGGCTGTTCCAAAGTCCCCGACATTCATAATGTCGGCTTGATGGAGGATCGCGCGACCCTCAGAATATCGAGTCAGATGCTTACCAATTGGCTTTTACACGGTGTCTGCACGGCCAAACAGGTCGTCGACTCCATGACCCGGATGGCCGCTATTGTCGATGCGCAAAACAAGGACGATCCTGCTTACATGCCGATGTCGCCCGCGCTCAAATCGAATATCGCGTTTCAGACTGCGCTGGATCTTGTTTTCAAGGGTACCGACCAGCCTAACGGTTATACCGAGCCCTTACTGCATGCCAATCGGCGCAAAGCACTGTTGCTAGCGGCGGCGAACAACGCCTGACGGGCCCGTCGATTGTTACTCCCGTTTGTCTGCGCCCTAGTTTTGCAAGTCGCGGAATGCTGCGCGTTCGATGGTGCGAATGTCGTCCGCGTTGACGGGCGCGCCGTTGGTCATAATCGCCATACTCATGTTCTGGCCCGGAAACGTTACCAAATAAGCCGTGAAGCCGGGAACCGAGCCGCCATGCCCGATGACTTTTTGACCATCCAGAGTTCCCAGTTCGAGCCCGAAACCGTAGTTCGGCCGTCCGAGCGTGATGGGCGCATCGGGCCGGACAGCAATTTCGCCATTGCTGAGCCGTCCCGGAGACGTCATTGCCGATAGGCTGTCCGCATTGACGATCCGGCCGGCAAACAAGGCCTGATGCCAGGTGGCCAAATCGATGGCGGTGGTGCGCAGCGCCCCGGCGCCCCCAGCGTTATCCATCGAAACAAACTGTGCGTTTCGATAATGTCCCGGCTCTCCCTTGATGCGCGTATAGCCGGAGGCGCGATGGCGCACGACATCGCTCTCGTCGTCGACCGCCGTAGATTTTAATCCCGCCGGCGCAATAATATTGGTCTCAAGATATTGGCCGAGGCTTTTCCCGGACACGCGCTGGACGACCGCGCCCAGCACAAAATAGTTGGAGTTCGAGTAGGCCCATTTTGTGCCCGGTGCGAAATCCAACAAGGGCTTCATCGACGCGATATAACCGATCATCTCCTTTTGCGTGTGGCGCTGCACCATTTGCGCACCGAAATCGGGCGTCTCCGTATAATCGTGAAGGCCCGATGTCTGGTTGAGCAGCATCCGAAGCGTGAGCCCCCGCGCCGCCGCCAGCTCGGGGATGTATTTCGAGACCGGGTCGTCGATCGACAACGACTTGTTCTGCGCCAGTTGCATGATGGCAGCGGCGACGAATTCCTTGGTAATGGAGCCGGCCCGGAAAACGGTTTGAGTCGTCGCCGGCGTCATCGTCTCGAGATTCTCCGTTCCATAGGCTTGGGCGAAAAGCAGATGGCCGTCTTTCATAACCGCCACCGAAACGGCCGGTGCATCGCCGCTTGCTATCAGAGCGGTCGCCGCATGGTCGATGTCCGCGGTCGGCTTGAGAGCGGCGCCGGGTGCTGCCAGTGCCGGCCCGCTCAGCAAAATTGCGATAACGCCGAACTTTGCGCATTGCGAAAACAAAGACATCCGGATTGCTCTCCACCATGTGTTGTGGGCCTACGGTGTTGTATTACCGGCATTGCCCGCGCCGATCACGTGCCAACTTGCCAGAGGCTTTCGGAATTGGAAAGTCTGCCGATGAGCGCTCGCCTGAGGTTTTCAAAAGCGGTTTTCGCTGCCAGCTCCCTAATTATCTTAATATAAACAATACATTACCACACATCTGCGGCTCACTCCCCGGCGCCGACGGTCGCGGTACGGGACAAATACGCACAACTTCGTCTTTACGAAATGGATAGTTATTTCCATATTGGGGACCAGCAACGCCGGATGGCTTTTGCCGTCGCGATTGGGGGTGTCATGCGCACGGAAGCCGACAAAGTCGATGAGGCGCAGATCTTCGGTCATCCACGCGGATTGGCGATCCTGGCCGGCACAGAACTTTGGGAGCAATTGTCGTTCAGCGGGATGCAGGCGATCCTGGTTCTCTACATGGTCGAACGCCTGCTCCTCCCCGGCCATGTCGAGCACATTCTGGGTTTTGCGGCTTTTCGACACCTTATCGAAGCGGTCACCGGTGTTCTCAGCACCCAAGCGCTGGCCTCTCAAATCTTCGGTCTTTATGTCGGACTGATCTATTTCACACCGACCTTTGGCGGCTGGATCGGCGATCGCTTTCTGGGGCGCGCGCGATCGGTTGTCCTGGGCGCATTGTTGATGACCGCCGGCCATTTTTGCATGGCGTTCGAAAGCTCTTTTCTCTTGGCATTGTTGCTGCTCATCCTGGGCGCAGGATTTCTCCGCGGAAACCTCATCCCCCAGGTGGCCGAACTCTACACGCCGGAGGACCACCGCCGTTCGGTCGCCTTCCAGATATTTTTCTGCATGGTCAGCATCGGCAGTTTCGTCGCGCCTCTGGTCACCGGTGCGCTCAGCGTGACCTATGGCTGGGGACCGGCTTTTGCTTTTGCTGGGTTCGGAATGTTTGTCGGTCTGATCGTGTATTTGTCCGGCCGCAGCGTTCTTCCGCCCGAACCGCAGCGCGGTCCGGAAGCGACCGCCAAGACACCGCTGACCGCCGAGGAGCGCCGGGTGGTGTTAAGTCTTGTTGCGATCATCCCGATCCTGACCCTGTTCTGGATCGCGCAAGCGCAGATCTGGAACACCTATAACATCTGGGTGCGTGACCATGTCGATCTTGCGGTCGGCAGCTTTACCGTTCCGGTGCCCTGGCTGCAGTCGGTGGATGGGCTGGCGCCATTGGTCTCTTTGCCCGCGCTGCTGCTATTCTGGCGCTGGCAGGCACGGCGCGGCGCCGAACCGGATGAATATCATCGCATGGTGCTAGGACTTCTGATCTTCGGCGCGTCGGTGCTGTTGCTGGCGGCGGGCCAATGGATCACCGATGCCAGCGGAAAAACGCCGCTTCTATTGCCGGTGGCTTTTCACTTCGCGTCGAACATCGGATGGCTCTACTTCGCGCCGAGTGCCAATTCCATGTTCGCCGGCACTGCACCGCGCCCCGTGCGAGGGACCATGATCGGCGTCTACACGCTGTCGATGTTTTTCGGAAGCGTCATCAGCGGCCGGATGGGCGGCTTGTATGAACATCTGTCGCCCGCGCTGTTCTGGACCATTCATGCCGGCGTGGCCGTGTCTGGCGGCGTGGTGTTGTGGATTGTCGGCATTCCTTTGCGCCGCGTGATCGGCAGCGTGGCGCGGCCTGCCCAATTGGCGCTGATCGGCTGAAAGCAGGGATCAGGCTTGCGCGTGGCTTTTGCCGCGGTATGCGCCTGTGCCGCGCGTGTGCACGCGGTCTTCCGGCACAATGTCGCCCGGTTTGTGGCACGTTCCGGTCTGGAGCTTGTCGTAGATTGCAGTGAAATCCTTGTATGTCTCCGCAAATAATTCTTCGAACGAACCGATGACGAAATAGCTCTCCTGAAAATCATCGATGCGATAATCGGTGCGCATCACCCGCTCCAGGTCGAAACGGATACGATTTGGCGATGGACTTTCGAGCGCATAGATCGACTCCGCGCGGCTGGAAACGATGCCCGAACCATAGATGCGCAAACCTTGTGCGTTCTCGATCAGCCCGAATTCGACTGTGTACCAATAGAGGCGCGACAGATCTTTGAGCTGGCCAAATTCGGCGAGGGCGCGCTTTCCACCCATGCCATAGGCTTGCATGTAATCGGCGAAGATGGGATGGGCCAGCATCGGCACATGGCCGAAAAAATCGTGGAACACATCCGGCTCTTGAATGTAGTCGAGTTGCTCTGGCCGGCGAATGAACCGGCCAACGGGAAAGCGCCGGTTCGCCAGATGTTCGAAAAAGATGGCATCGGGCACCAGCGAGGGCACGGCCACGACACGCCAGCCCGTAATCTTCTCAAGCCGGTCGGAGGCACGTTCGAAATGGGGAATCCGATCCGGATCGAGGCTAAGTTTTTTCAGGCCCGTCAGAAATTCATCGCAGGCACGGCCCGACAGAATTTCCCACTGACGTTCGAACAGCGTGCGCCATACCGCATGGTCGGTGGGCGTGTATTGGTCCCAACGCTGATCGATGGTGAAATCGGGCCGGATGTCCGGATGCGACTGTCGCAATGCGTCCAATACCGGCACGGCCCATTCCCACGCGTGTCAGATTTTTATCCGGTCGGGTCTAGCGCGCGCGCGATATCATATCGGTGACGGCTTTGATGATAACATCCGGGCGATCGTGCGCCACGTCATGCGAGCTTTTTTCCGCGGTGATGTATTGACGGTTGCTCGCGGCAGCCGCGAACTGTTTGTGTGCGGCGCGCCAGGCATTAGCGTCGGTCGGGCTCTCGAAGGGCGTTTGCGCCGATACGATCACCACAACCGGGACTGAGCGCGGCCAAGTTGCTTTGTGGAACGCCCGCGACGTCTCCTCGAAGGATTCGGATAGCTGCACCAATTGGCGAGCGGATTGCGACTGCGGCATCTGTTTGGCCTTAGCGAGTATCGGTTTGTAGAGCGCCTGTGCGCGCGCGATTTCTTCGTTCGTATAGAACTGCGGAACATTCGCATCGACCATGACCGCTCCGACGAACCAATCTGGATGCTCTCCTGTCAGATAGGTCGCGATCTCGCCGGCGAGCGAATGGGAAACAAGAATGATTTTTCGTGTCACACCCAGCGCCTTTAGACCGTTGGCAAGGTCGGCGGTCGCGCTATGCACGTCCCACGGACCTTTTACCTCGTCGCTCTGGCCGAAGCCCGCCCGGTCATAAGTGATGATCTCCGAGCCCGTTTGGGAGGCGAGCACCGGCGCCAGACTGTTCCAATAGGATGAATCGTTTCCACCGCCGGCATCCAGGACGATGACCGGAAGATGACCCGGCGTGACGTGGAAAGCGATCTTGTGACCGTTCGAGTCGATAAGTTTTGTCGACGGCGCCGCCGCTTGTGCGGCGACGCCCAAAGCCAGCACCGTCCCCAAACCCAGCAAAATCGATCGCACCCTATGCATACTTATCTACTCCCAATCCACATAACGCATGATGACAGCGTCTATCCGGTACAACCTCTAAAACTTCGCATCCAAGGAAACGCCGATGACACGCGGCTGAAGCACCGAGGCTTCAACCTGGGTCATAGCGCCCGTCGCCTGGTTGAAGACCGGGTTGTAAGACAAATAGGCGTCGGTGTTGGTGGCGTTCTTGGCGAAGAGCCGCAATGTGTAGCGATCGTTGGAAAGCGAGATGTTGAGGTCCAGCGCGCTGTATCCCGGTATGCGCCGCGAATCGGGTGCGTGGTTCACGTCCGAATAGCGTTCGCCCACCAGCCGCAAACCGGCGCCGAAGTCCAGAGCCCAATCCCCGCTCAGAGGATAGGTGTAGGTCGCTCGGATCGAGCCACTGTAGCGGGGAATATTGGGCAACCAGTCGCCCTTGAGCGCCGACAAAATCGGAACGTCCTGGGTCAGAACCGCATCGACGTAAGAGAACGTTCCATCCAGCGAGAGGCCATCGACCGGACGGATGGAGGTGTTGAATTCGAACCCTTCGCTCTTGGCCGTGCCGCCATTCGCGCCATAAGAGAATCCGGCGCCCGGCGAGAGCAGCTGGATATTGTCCCAGGAAATGTAGAACGCGTCCGCATCCAGCAGAACGCGATCATCCCAGAACTCGGATTTCACACCGGCTTCGTAGTTCGTCAATGTGTCGGACTGAAAGGTCGGCGGCACCCCGGCAATGGCCAGATTTGGCCCGCCCGGCTGATAACCGCTCGCGACGCGGACGTAGGCCATCGTATTGTCCGAGAAATTGTATTGCGCGCCGACGCTGTAGGTCGTGACGCTCTCGCGGGCCTTTTGATTTTCCAGATCGATCGTCAGCCCGAAGACCGCCGACGATGCAATCTCGCTGAACACCTGGTGGTTCTCGGAATACCGCACGCCGCCCAACAATTCGAATTTGTCGGTGACGTGATAAGTCAGATCGCCGAATACCGCATATTCGGAATAAGTTGACGGAAGCTGCGCCGAATAGATGGGATCGACGCCCGGGACCGGCACGCCGGCCATGGTGAGCGCGCTCGGCGACTGAAAATTGGACGAATCCTCATGGGTGAAGAACCCGCCCGCCAACCATTCCAGCCGCTCGCCCTGCGGCGACTGCAGCCGAAGTTCTTGCGTGAATTTTCGCAAATGCAGCTTGTAACGCTGTTGCGACTTTCCGGCCGGCAATCCGAAGAACGGAAAGGCGACTCCATAAGCATAAGAATCGTCCGACAGCTGGCTGGTCTTTGTGTCCTGATAGCTTGAGGTGGAAATCAAATCCGCCCAGGGCATCGTGTAGTCGATCGTCCCGGAATAGAATTGAATGTCTTTTTTGAAGGGCTGCGGGACCAGGTTATTGTCCTGGTATCTGCCGCCCAGGCGCTGGAGCGTAACCGGATCCAGCGGGACCGTTCCGTTTCCGTCCGCATCCACCTTTTGATAAAGGGCGTTCAGCTTGACCGACAGATTTTCGATGGGCTGCCAGAGAAATCCGAGCCGCGCGCTCTGCTGCTCGAATCCGTTCTGGTCCTTCTGACCGGTGACATAATTGTCGATGAAGCCCGGCGTGTTCTCGATGGCATAACTCGCGGTAAAGCCCAGCTTGCCGTCGACCAAGGGACCGTTCACGGAAACACGGCCGCCGCCGCCGATATCGCCGGCGCTCGAAATGCCGAAGACATCGCCGCCCACTGTGGCATGAAACTCGTCCAGCGACGGGTTCGTCAGCACATATTTGAGAAGGCCGCCCATCGAACTCGCACCGTAAAGCGTGCCTTGCGGTCCGCGCAGCACTTCGAGCCGCTGAATATCGTAAGGCAGCAGGTCCAGCTGAAACGCGATGCCGCCGCCATAAGCCGAACTGCTGCCAACCGGCGCGTCGTCGATATAAGTGGCGACGGTCGCGCCCGGCCCGACCGGCGCGATACCACGAATGCTGATTGTCGTCTGGCCGGGCGTGCCACCGGAATTGATCTGAAGCGCCGGCACATAGGTGCCGACATCGGTCAGCTGGGTGACATGAAGATCGCTCAGCGTCTCGCTCGAGATGGCGCTGACGGCGCCGGGGACCTTTTGAATGTCTTCGCTGCGCTTTTGCGCCGTCACCACCACGGTTTCGATGCCGGAGTTTTGCGCCGTCTGCGCAAATGCCGATTGGGCCGCGGATAACGCGAACACCGCACAGCCGGCGAGCAAAATCCTCTGCCGCACATTCTGAAACTTACCGTTCATAGCTCTACTCCCCCTGAGAAGCTTGCCGCCCGCCCCGGAACCATCGCACGGACGTCATGCAGAATGAGCATTTCTTTCCGAACAGTCAAATCGAAATGTCATAATCGGAATATTATTTCCGAAATGGATATATTGATTTTTGAGGCATTGCGGCTTGCCGATCACACTGCGCGCAATCTTCTGCGTTAACGATGTGCTCGACGATCCGCTGGAGCTTCGAGCAGAAAGCGTGTCGGCGACATTTCATCCCGGCAAATTTCAAACGGCGCGATTTCCGCGCTGACCGAGCGTTCCAGCACCAAACTCGCCGCCAAGATACTCAAGGCCGGTGCCGTCTGAATCCCATATCCGCCTAAAGCGGCGAGCCAAAAGAAGCCTGGCTGCAAAGGATCGTAACCGACAACCGGCGAGCGATCGCCGACAAAAGATCTGAGCCCGGCCCATTTGCTGCGAACCCTCCGCACTTGAAGCGTCGTCGCGTGTTCCACCCGATCGATGGCGATTGCGATGTCCAATTCATCGGGTTGAACATCGCTGGGAACGGCAGGTGTTTCATCGGCCGGCGATAGCATCAAAAGCCGCGCATCGGGCTTCATGTAAAATGCCTCTTCTGCATCCAGGATCATGGGCCAGTCTTCGCACGAGAGGCCCGCCGGCGGTTCGATCAGCGCGGCGGTTCGTTTCAAGGGTTTAAGGCCGATCGGCAAAGCGCGGGCGAGCTGGCCAACATCATCGGCCCAGGCGCCGGCGGCATTCACGACAATCGCGGCGCGATACTTGGCGGCGCCCACTTCAACGGTCCACCCATCGGTCTCCCGAATAAGGCCTGTGACACGCGCATTGGTCGTGATCTGGCCGCCTCGCTGCTTGAGGATTCGAAGGTAGCCGCGCTGAAGTTCATGGACCTCGATATCGGCGGTGCTGTTGTCGAGAACTCCGCCAAGAAGGCCATCCGGCTGCAGGACCGGACACAATTCCAAGGCTCTCTTGGCACTCACCCGCTCCAGGTCTGGCTCGCGCCGCGCATAATCTTCGAAAGCATCGCGCCGCGACGCCTGGCCGAAGATGAGCACTGGCCGCGGCTTAACGAGCGGGATCGCAGCAAAGCCGGCGGGCGGTGAAAACAGAAACGGTCGGCTGGCTCTGGTGAGCGTGCGGATCGTGGCGTTGCCATAGGCCTCGGTGAACAAGGCGGCGGACCGGCCGGTCGAGTGATATCCCGGCTGCTCTTCCATTTCGAGAAGATGCACCTTGGCCCGTTCCGACAGATGCGCGGCGATGGACGCGCCTGCCATCCCGCCACCAATCACGAGAATGTCGCTACCAAGAACGGACATGGGGAACGCTCAAATCCGTTGGGAGCGGCCAGCAAACGGCGGCAGCTCGGTTTGGATTGAACGTCTCGCGAATGACCGCTGCGGCAGACAGGTTCCGGCCTTCATGTCTCAACTTGCCCTAACGTAAATGGAGGAAATCGGGTTTCGCGCGACTAGCGCATTCGGCATAGAAATATTCTATATCGGAAAAAAATAAGCGCAAGGTTTCCGTTATGGAATTTTTTGAGCGGCCATGGCGCGACGGCAAATGCCCAATTCCACGCGCCTCAAGCGATTCGACGTTGGAACGAAGCGGAAAAATAGTTGCCATAGCCGCCAGCAATCGAAAGACTCGTGACGAACCCAATCGACGCGAGCCATGTCATGACAAGTGCAGCAAGGCCGGGAGCCGTATTGAAAGCCTTACGACTGCAAAAAGGCTGGACGCAGTCCGACGTCGCCAAAATGACCGGATTTCGCGAATCGACGCTCTCCAAAATCGAAAACGACAAGGTGTCGATGAGTTACGACAAGCTTGCGCGTCTGAGCAAAGGCCTGGGCGTGGACATCGGGGTGTTCTTTGCCGAGGAAGGGCCCGCCGCCGCGACAAGCGCGCCGAGCACCGGACGCCGCAGCATCATTCGCAAAGGCGAAGGCAGCGTCATCGAAACCGACACCTACCGGTACCGCTTCGTCGCCACGGATCTGCTCAACAAGAGATTTGTCCCGATTTTCGGCGAAAGCTATATCCGCTCCATCGACAAATTCGGAGAAATGATCCGCCACACCGGCGAAGAATTTGCTTACATCATCGAAGGTGCGCTGGAGCTGCATACCGAACTCTATGCGCCGGTCAGACTGGAAGCCGGTGACGCGATCTATTTCGACAGCGGATTGGCGCATGCCTATATCGACGTTGGATCCACGCCTTGCCGCGCGCTCATCATTTGCTCGGGCGATGAATCCCAGCTGATGTCCGCTCACCAGAAAGTCTCCGACGGGGCCGATTCGAAGGCGGAAAAATCGGCGACGGAAAAGGCTGCGGCGGCAAAGCCGCGCGCTAAGGCCGCGCGGCGCAAACGCGCGGCCAAGTGAGAATGGCCGGGACATCGCAGCGTATCTAGCGCGCCGCCAGCTGCCGGTAGAGATCGCCAAGTAACGCCAATGCCGCATTTTCCCGCACGGGACCAAAACCACGGACGGCCAACGGCCCTTCAGCCGTTGCGATCGCTGCGTTCAGGGTCTCTGGGGCCAGCGTGGCGACCAGTTTTGCGACGAGCGCCAGATACGCATCGCGGAGTGCACGCTCCAGTTTGCGCTCCTGCGAATAGCCGAAAATATCGAACGGTGTTTCGCGCAGCGCCTTAAGCGGCACCAGCGCTCGAAGCACCGGCAGAATCCAGGCCCCGAAGGCGAGTTTGCGCGGACGGCCGGTGCGCGGATCGGTGCGGGTAAACAACGGCGGCGCCAAATGGATCTTTATGGTGCGGATCTCGCGGAATTCCGCGGCCAGGGCATCGCGAAAGCGTCCATCGCTGTAAAGGCGCGCCACTTCATATTCGTCCTTGTACGCCATGAGTTTGTAGGCGGAGCGGGCGACGGCCCACACAAATGCGTCACCGCCGTCGAGGGCCGCTGCCGCATCGCGGACCGAAGACATCACAACGCTATAGCGTTTGGCGTAGGCCTTGTTCCAATAAAGCGCCAGATCCTTCATGCGTCCGTCGATGAACGCTTGCAATGTCGGCGGCGGGGCCGGCGGTTGCGGCGCCGCGATGGCGGCGCGCCGTCCTGCCGCAAAAGCTTTGAGATTTTTATCGGCGGATTTGCCGTTGAGCTTGATGGCCTCTTCGATTGCCGGTAGCGGCAGAGGAATGGCGCCCAGCTGCCACACATAACCCAGCATCAGAAGATTCGCAAAAATCGAATCCCCGAACAATGTTTCGGCATGGCTGGAGCCAGAGAGCACAAAAGGCTGGCGTCCCGAGGCCTTGGCAAGCGCCCCCACCAACGCAGTGGGTTCGATCACAAGATCGCGATTGGTTTGAAAGCCTGCCGTAGCCATCATGTCGGTGTTGGCGCCGATCGTCGTTCCGAGCGCGATCGCATCGAGACATTCGGGTTGCGTGGCGGCGATGAGATCGCAAGCCAGCACAACATCCGCCTGCCCTGCACCGACTTTGGCGGCGGTCACGGCACCAGGATCTCGGCTTAAACGAATGTGACTGAAGACGGCACCGCCTTTTTGGCTTAGGCCGGTCATGTCGAAGAGATTGGCGCCAAACCCTTCCAGCCGCGCCGCCATCCCCAATATGGCGCTTACCGTGACGACGCCCGTACCGCCGATCCCTGCGATCACCATGTTGAAGCTATCGCGCATGCGCGGCAGTGCCGGAAGTGGTAGGTTGGGTTCCTGGAATGCGAATTTGTCCGCTGCCTGGTGCAAGCGGCCGCCTTCGACCGTGACAAAAGACGGGCAAAACCCCTTGGTGCAGGAGACGTCCTTGTTGCACGCCGACTGATCGATTTTCCGTTTGCGGCCGATGTCTGTTACGAGCGGCTGGATGGCAAGACAATTGGACTGGATCGAACAATCGCCGCAGCCTTCGCAGACCAGCGCATTGATGAATATCCGCCTGTCCGGATCGGGAAACGCGCCGATTTTCCGACGACGCCTTTTTTCGGCAGCGCAGACCTGATCGAAGATAAGCACGCTCACGCCCGGCTGGGTCTGCAAAGCGTTTTGTACCGCTGCAAGATCATCGCGATGGCGCACATCTGTTCCGCCCGGCAACGCTTCCAGCAGGAAGCGTTCCGGATCTTCGGACACCACAACGACCTGTTTCACGCCTTCGGCCTTAACCTGCTTGACCAACCGAGTGACGGTCAGGGGACCTTCGACCGGCTGACCACCGGTCATGGCGACGGCATCGTTGAACAATATTTTGAAGGTGATGTTGGTTTTGGACTGCACAGCCGCGCGGATCGAAAGCGATCCGGAATGGTTGTACGTGCCGTCGCCCAGATTTTGAAAGATATGCTTGGTATCGGTGTATTTCGACAGCCCGATCCAGTTGGCTCCTTCTGCGCCCATATGGCCCATCGGGATCGGATTACGATCGGGATGAAAGATTGCCATGCCATGACAACCGATGCCGGTTCCCCCGATTGCACCTGGCGGAACCTTGGTCGATATGCTGTGCGGACAGCCGGGACAAAACGCCGGACGCCGCATAATGCTCGGCACTCCAGCGGCCTTTCGCGCGCGGCGGTCCCGAATGCGGTCGGCCATCGAAGCGAGCTTTGGCACGCGCACATCGAGGTCCGGTATGCACGCGTGCAATCGGTCGGCGAGCGCCAGCGCGACGACATCGCCATTGAGCGGCGTGTCTGCGGGCAACAACGGCGCTCCGTCAGGCGTCAATTTGCCTGTGATCCGGGGCCGATCGTCGCGGTTGAAGTAGTGCAGCTTCGCCTGGTGTTCGGCGTGCGCGCGCTTTTCTTCGACGAAGAAGATTTCTTCGGCCGATCGCGCTGCGTCCACGAGGCTGCCCGCTGCCAACGGGTAGATCAGGGCGATCTTGTAGACACCCAGCCCGATTTGCTCTGAGGTTTCTTCTTCCAGTCCCAGCAATTCCAGCGCCGCGAGCACGTCGGTGAAGGCCTTGCCGGCAGTGGCGATCACAAACTTCGGCTCTTTACTGCCAAAGACCATGCGATCCAGTTTGTTGACCTGTGCAAAAGCTTCGGCGCGGGGCAGCTTGTGATGGAGCAGTCGTGTTTCTTGCTGCTGCACCGCCAGAAGTTCGGGGCGTATGTGAACGCCGCCCTCCGGCTCCGGCAGATCCGGGGGAACAAATGTCGGCGGAACGTACAGATCCAACACACCGGTGGCTTCGGCGGTCTCGTTCACCAGCTTCAAACCAACGAGCAGACCCGAATAGCGCGACAGCGCCACCGCGGCGAGGCCGAGATCCAAGATTTCCGAGACCGAACTCGGATAGAGAATGGGTACGCCCCAGCTTGCGAGCGTCAAATCGCTTTGATGGGCCGTGGTGGAGGATTTTCCCGCGTGGTCGTCGCCGAAGATCAGGACGACCCCGCCGGTGGACGATGTGCCAAGCAGATTGGCGTGCTTGATCGCATCGCCGGAGCGGTCAACGCCCGGACCCTTTCCGTACCAAAAGCCGAACACGCCATCGACCGTTTTGCCTGGCACGAAATCCAGTTGTTGGGTGCCCGCGACGGCGGTGAGGGCCAAGTCCTCATTGACGCCGGGCTCAAAGGTGATGTCGTTGTCTTTGAGCGCCCGTGCGGCTTTCCAGAGTTCGGCGTCGTAACCGCCCAGAGGCGAACCGCGATAGCCGCTGATATATCCGGCCGTGTTCAAGCCCTGCTTGCGGTCCTGCGCGCGTTGCAAAATCGGCAAGCGCACCAAAGCCTGCCGGCCACCTATCAATGCTCGTTGCCTGTCGAGCCGGTATTTGTCGTCGAGGGAAACTATGTCGGACATGTGCCTGATGATCTGTTGAGCCTGCTTTATCTGGCACGCCTTTTTGGAAAGGTGAAGCCGAATAATTCCGTTATGGAAATTTACTTACCAAAAAAGAACATTCGTGCTATTGGCTGAGCCAGGGTCCCACCGAGATTGGCTAATGAAAGACATCGTCGTTGCGCCGCTGGTGTCTGCATGACCGCCAGAACCGACTGGTTTCGCCGCTTCTTGCTACCCGGATTTGCCTTCAAGGCCGTGGTTATTGGCGGGGGTTATGCGACCGGCCGCGAGCTGGTCTCTTTCTTTATGCCGAGCGGCCCGCGCGGCGGCTTGCTGGGCATGATCCTGGCCACGGCGATTTGGAGCATCGTGTGCATGATCACCTTCTCGTTTGGAATGGTGACGGGAAGCCGCGACTACCGGACATTCTTCCGCAATCTGCTGGGGCGTTTGTGGCCCGTCTTCGAAATCACGTTCTTTCTGGCGATGATTGTCATCCTGGCCGTTTTCGCCGCCGCCGCCGGCGCGATCGGGCAAGCGGTCTTTGGCTGGCCGACGCTGCTGGGCTCCTTGGCGCTGATGGTCTCCATCACGATCGCCACGACCTTTGGAAATGAATCGATCGAGCGCCTGTTCAAATATGTTTCGATCTTCCTCTACGCGACGTATGGCGTGTTCCTGGTCCTGTCGTTCAGTCACTTCGGTGGTGGCATCGCCAAGGCGTTCTCCAGCGATACGCCGATCACCAACTGGTGGGCCGGGGGACTGACCTATGCCGGTTACAATGTGGTAGGCGCTGTCGTCGTTTTGCCGGTCTTGCGTCACTTGCGCAGCAAAAAAGATGCCCTCATCGCCGGGTTCCTGGCAGGGCCATTGGCGATGGCGCCCGCGATTTTGTTTTTCATTTCCATGGCCGCGTTCTATCCGGCCATTCAGAGCAAGCTTTTGCCGTCGGATTTTCTCATCCAGCAGATGAACGTTCCGCTGTTCCGGCTGGTATTCCAGGCCATGATCTTCGCTGCGCTCGTGGAAAGCGGCGCCGGACAAATTCACGCCATCAACGAACGCATTGCTCACGCTTATGAGGCGGGCAGTCGGCGCGTGCTTTCCAACCGGGTCCGGCTCCTCCTTACCCTCGCGATCCTGATCGGCGCGGTCTTCGTGGCGGACCGCATCGGTCTCATCGCACTCATCGCCAACGGCTATCGTTGGCTGTCGTTCATCTTCTTGGGCATCTATGTGGTCCCGCTGCTGACCCTTGGTCTTTGGCGGATCAATCGCTCCGTGCCGCTCTCCGTCCAGCCCGTCGGTGAGTCTTGAGAATGCCGCCGCGGGGCGCAGGCTGGATGAGCGAGGCCCCTTATGGCGCAGCCGATCCCGCGGTGATTTCCGCAATGACCCGTAGCGCGGACAGTTTTGAAATCGAACGCTGCTGGCGTGCGATGCGCGGCGCGGCGATCGTCCCTCTGCGCAGCAGCCTGAGCGCGCGCAGTATTCCGCCGCGACTGCTCGCCAGCATGGGACTATGCCGCGTGCGCATCGCGGACGACGCGGTGGAGAGTTCTTACCGCCTCGCCGGCATGCGTTATCGCCAGATGACCGGCGCCGAAATCACCGGCAACCGCTATCAGGAATTTGTCGAAGGCGGCAGCCTGGAAGAGCGTGCCCGGTTGTTGCGTCTGGCCTTCGCGATCCCGGTCGGCGTGTGGTGGGTTTCGGAAATCGTTTTCGATGAAGAATATGCCTGCCTCTACCGCTCCACGCTTCTACCGCTGCGCGACAGCGCATCGGGCGGCGTGGACCATCTTTTGGATTTGATCGAATGCGACGTTCCGGTCGCGATGCAGGGCAAGCACGGGATCATGTCGCGCAAGATCCTGAAACACGAATGGATCGACTTGGGCGCCGGAACGCCAAGCTAGTGCAACATTGCTTCGATAAGACGGGATGAAACGCATGCGTGCAGGCCTTATTGCAATAACGATCGGCGGCTTGATATTGGGCCCGGCGCTGGCGCAAGCCGCACCCACGCCGAGCACCGCGCCCAAGCTTGCACCGGGCACACCGATACCGCCCGCTGAGCTCGAGCCGTTTGTGGATGGGATCGTGCGTGCCGCGATGGCGCGCGACCATCTCGCAGGCGTCACTGTCGCCATCGTCCAAGACGGCGCGGTCGTGCTTGAGAAGGGCTATGGCTTTGCTGGCCCGGGCCGCCCAGTAAATCCGGACCGCACGCTGTTTCGAGTGGGCTCGGTATCGAAGACATTCACTTGGATTGCCGCGATGCAAGAGATCGAGGCCGGGCGCATGCACATCGATAAGCCGATGAACGACTATCTTCCGGCCGATGTGGCGATCCCTTCCGTGCAAGGTTGGCGCGCGGTCACGGTGCGCGACGTGATGAGCCACACGCCGGGCTTCGAAGAACGCATGCTGGATCACATGTTTGCCGAAACGCCCGCGCAGATTCTGCCGCTCGCGGCAAAACTGAAACTCAATCCGCCAAAGCGCGTGTTTCCGCCGGGCATCGTGCCGGCATATTCCAATTTCGGCGTGATGCTGATGGGCGAAGCGATCGCGCATCTGAACGGCGCGAGCTTTCAGGACGTGATCGAACGGAAAATCACGGCGCCCTTGGGCATGGATCACACAAGCTTCCGCGAGCCTTATCCCGCGCGCGCCGATCTGCCCGCGCCCTTGTCGCCTGCGCTCGCAGCCGAGGTTGCGACCGCCTATCATTGGACCGGCACCGAACTCAAAGCCGAGCCTTATGAATGGATCAGCCAAGCCGGCCCCGCCGGCGCCGCGTCGTCCACCGCGGGCGATATGACACATTATCTGCTCATGATGTTGGGCGACGGGGAATGGAACGGCACGCGGATTTATAGCCCCTCGACAGCCTTGGCGTTTCGCACGCCGATCAAACTGCCGGTGCCCGATGGTGGGCAAGTCGATCATGGTTTTCTGCAGACGCAATTGCCCGGTGACTTCATGGGCTTCGGCCATGACGGCGACACGATGTGGTTTCATTCCGATCTGATGACGATCCCTGCGCTCAAGCTTGGCATCTTCCTCTCCACAAACACCGACACGGGACAACGCCTCACCAGCGAACTCCCGCAGTTGATCGTTGGTCATTTTTACGCTGCACCGCCCCGCCTGCCGCGGCGAGGTGTGCCCACGCTTGTCGCCGACCGTGCCATGTACGCAGGCACCTATGTCACCAACCGGCGCCCCTTCTCGGGGCTCGAGAAATTTCTCTTCCTGTTGATCAACCAGTCATCGGTCGAGGTAACATCGGATGGCTATCTCATCACCCGCGGCGGCGGCGAACCTGTAACCTGGACACCCACCGGAAGGCCCGGTCATTTCCAGGCAGTCGACGGACCTAGGACAATGGATTTTGCGATCCGCAACGGCAAAGCCGTACGGTGGTTTGCGCCGGCAGAAGCGATTTCTCTGGATCGGGTGGGGCCGCTTTATCAACGCAATGTGCTTTTGGCTCTTGTGCTGCTGGCAAGTTTGGCAGCCGTTGTGACGCTAATCGCTGCGGCGATCCGACAGCGCGGTCCGGCCACCAACCTACAACGCCGTCTGACCGGCGCGCAGTGCTTGGCCGCCGGCGCGTGGCTGATCGCTCTTGGTGGGTGTATAGTGTTCGCCGGCGGTGCGGAAAATCTTGTCGATCTTGTCTTCAGTTGGCCCGGTACAGCCTTGGTCACCGCTTCGAGCGCGGCGCTGTTCGCTTCGGCCCTGAGTGCCGTCGTTCTTGTCGCTCTGCCATTCGCGTGGATGGGCGACAACGGTTGGGGACTTTGGCGCAAGCTGTGGTTCTCAGCCACGAGCGTCGCTTTTTTTGTACTAGGAGCTCAGTTGGCCTTTTGGGGCTTTTTGGAGCCTTGGGCGGCGTGACCGGCGATCATGCCGATATAGCCGCAGCACGATGCGGCGCAGCGTAGGCGGGGGCGAATGCCATTTTGCGCTGCGCATTGGCGAGAACGTGAACGCTCCTGCGCGGCGCGCTCGGCGCACGAAGTCTTCGAAGTGATGTCGCTTGTCTGCGGCCTACATCGCTGCAGGTGGTCCCGCTTCGGTCCCAAAGACCAATACGCGCGACTCTGCATTAAGACCAACCAGCGCTGCCAAGTCGGGCCGCTTCAACAGCTCCATGGCGCCCGCAAGACTGGCCGCGCCGGTTACCCCGATATCCAGAGCGGCGCGCGCGCCCTCACGTGCGTTAAGCCGCGCCGCTGCAGCGAGCGCCGGTGCATCGCCGATGGCCATGAAAGCATCGACTCGGCGCTGCAGGACCGGCCAAGCGGCTGCGGAGGCTTCACCCGCCGCGAGCATATGCATCTCCGTGTGCAGGTCGCCGCCCACGCCGGAGGGTTCAAATCGCAACGCACTCTCCATCAAGCAAGCAGCGGTCTCCGGTTCGACAACGATGAAGCGTGGTCGGTTCGGACCGAGTATATCCGTAAAAACACCCGCAACGCCGGCGGAGAGTCCGCCCACGCCGCCTTGTGTGAAGATATGCGTGGGCAATGGCTTTCCGCGCAATTGTTCGAGGATTTCGAGCACCATCACACCATAACCTCGCATAACTCGCATGACGGTCAGATCGTTGGGATCGCTTGTGTCGGAGATCAGAAGCCAGCCTTCGCGTTCGGCGTCGGCCTTCACCATCCGAACCGAGTCGTCGTATACGCCTGGCGTACGAACAACGCGCGCGCCCAATTGGCGGATTGCTTCGGCTTTATATTCCAGCGCGTTTTCATGCATATAGACGACGGCATCGCAGCCCAACCTGCTGGCGGCAAAGGCAACCGAACGGCCGTGATTGCCGTCGGTGGCACATGCCAACGTCACACGGCTGCCGGGGGCGAGATCGCGAAGCTTCATCGCGGCGGCATAAGCGCCGCCCAAGCTCTTGAAGCTGCCTTGCCCGAGACGCCCCGATTCGTCTTTGAGGAGAACCTCTGCGACGCCGAGTTCGGATGCGACCTCAACGAGCGGACGAAGAGGCGTCGTCCCGTAGCCCGGCCATTGCGAGATTTCGCGGCGGGCTTCTTCCGCCAACAGGCGCGTGGTTACGAGAGCTTCCTGTGGCGCGTACTCGTCGCGCGTAGCGAGCGGATTGATCAGCAGTTTCATAACTTTGACTCTTTCATGTCGCGGCACGATCTCAAGTTCGCGGCCCGACTTAAGTTAGTCCCTCTAAGCGCAAAAAAACGCTGTCCACCGGTTCATTGCCGCCGATTTCCTGCACCGAAGGCGCCACTCATCGAAAAAAAATGCACTTCCGAGGACGGAAACGATGAACAAAATTGAATTGGACGACACTGACCGGAGAATACTGGCGCTGCTACAGAGCGATAATCTCATCCCGGCAGATCGGCTGGGCGAAAAGATTGGGCTCTCGGCCTCGTCGGCTCAGCGCCGGGTCAAACGGCTGCGGCAGGCGAAAGTCATTACGGATGACGTGTCTGTTGTCGATCCGAGGGCAATAGGTCAGACCGCCACGTTTATTGTCGAGGTTTCGCTCGAGCGCGAGAGCGCGGAGATGATCCAGGAATTCAAGCGGCGGATGCTAGGGGCACCGGAAGTCCAGCAATGCTACTACGTCACGGGCGATGCCGACTTCGTGTTGATCGTAACCGCCCGCGATATTACGGATTATGAAAGCATTGTGGATCGGCTTTTTCTCGAAGAACGAAACATCCGGAAATTCAAAACCGGAGTGGTGCTCAATCGGGTCAAGGCGACACTCTCGATTCCCATCGAATAGCGCTTTTATTGCTTCGCAGAAGTACCCGCATAATTCGATCCGCGGGCAGGCACTCGACATGCGTATCGGCATTAGCGCTTAAGATTGCCCAAGATGTCTTACCGACGATGATCGAAGACGGAGGGTGCAGTTAAGTTTGAAATACCTCCGACGGTGACGATATGCACATCTAGGTCAGAGCGGAGTAGTTATGACTTCAAAAGGATCGGCGCCTCCCGAAACGAACCCGCTTCCGATAATGGGCCAGATCACTTGCAGCGTCGCAGATGCTTGCAAAGCGACCGGCCTGGGCCGGACGAAAATCTACGCTCTGATTTCCGAAGGGTGCCTTGAATCGACGACGATTGGACGGCGGCGCTTAGTGGATGTCGCCTCACTACAACGGCTTTTGAGGCCGCGCTGATCGATTGCCGCTTTGCTTATTGGAGGCGCGACATGAGCGACTCGGGGGACGAGCGGATGGATATACCGCCTAGTCAGCAGAAAAATTCGCGGAAATAGCGTTTTTTATCGAGGCTCTGAGCTTCCTCCCGCTCCGCCCAAGCCGGCGGTGCTCGCGGACGGCGAGCGTCTGACCGGCTGCGTTCCTAAAGCATTACTTCAATTAATCTCGGCCCACTATCGCGCATTGCGCTTTCAAACAGTGCCGCGAACTCTCTGTTCGATGTCGCCCGGCTGGCTTCGACGCCCATGCCGTTGGCGAGCGATACCCAGTTCAGTTCGGGATTGTGAAGATCGAGCATCGACAGAGTCTTTGGTCCAGGATTTCCCGCTCCCACCCTCGCAAGCTCGATGTTGAGGATGGCATAGGAACGATTGGCGAAGATGACCGTCGTCACATCCAGCTTCTCGCGCGCCTGAGTCCACAGTGCCTGGAGCGTGTACATCCCGCCGCCGTCACCTTGCAGCGCCAGAACCTTCCGGCCCGGTGCGGCGACCGCGGCACCCGTCGCCAACGGCACACCCTGCCCGATGGCACCGCCCGTCAAAGACATATGATCGTGCCATGGCGCATTGGCCGTGAACATCGCCGCGCCCGCGCCGGATGTTGCGGCTTCGTCGGAAATGATCGCACCTTCCGGCAGGAAACGCGCGATGATCTGACCGATGGTGTAGGCGTTGAAGGCTTCGGTTGGAATGTCCGGCCGTTTGAGTACCGTCGGCGATGCGCCATCCTTCGCTCCGATCGCATCCGCCAGGGCGACGAGAGCGCCGCGGCCATCTTCGTGCGGATGTGACAGACAGAGAATTTGCGCATCTTCGGGCGTGCACCAGGATGGTTTTCCCGGATAGGCAAAGAACGTCACCGGCGGCTTGGCACCGACAAGCACGAGCTGTTCGACGTCCTTGAGAAACTCCACGATCTGTTCGGCGAAATAGGGAATCCGCTCAAGCGCCACGACGCCGGCGCCGCGCGTGATTTTCGGCGTGAAGGTGTCGCACAGGATGCGCGCTTTCGATTTCGCTGCGATGCGCCCCGCGCTCTCCAATCCTTCGCGCGTCAAAGCGCCGGTATCACGGATGAGAATGGCGGTGCGCTTGCCGTTGCGAAGGGCCTTCGCCACATCGTCTATCGCGCGCGAAGATACCGGCGCCGGCCCAAGCACGGGAAGCGCAGGCGCGGCACCCTCCGCGTCGTTCCACGCCGTATCTGCCGGCAAGACGAGCGTGGCGATCTGGCCGGGTGCATTCCGCGCCGCCTGTACCGCGCGCGCCGCATCGCCTGCAACTGTGCCCGCCGAAACGCTGCTGCATATCCAGCCCGATACGGGCCGCGCGAAGCCAACAAGATCCGATGTCAGCGGCGCGTCATATTGCGCGTGATAAGTGGCGTGATCGCCGACGATGTTGACGATCGGCGTGGAAGCGCGGCGCGCGTTGTGAAGATTGGCCAGGCCGTTGGCGAGCCCTGGCCCCAGATGCAGCAAGGTCGCGGCAGGCTTGCCCGCGATGCGGCCATAGCCATCCGCGGCGCCCGTCGCCACGCCCTCGAACAGTGCGAGCACCGCCCGCATCCCCTCGACCTTGTCGAGCGCAGCGACGAAATGCATCTCCGACGTGCCGGGATTTGAAAAACAGACCTCGACACCGGAATCGACCAGTGTCCGTACCAGGCTCTCCGCGCCGTTCATTGGGGTGCCTTGTTCTGGACCGCGACGAAGACTACGGCGCGGAAGGGTCTTGCGAAAGCGGGCGTACGTCGCGAACCAGATCCACCAGCACCTCGCCCGGCGCTTCGCTCACGACATAATGCGCCGCGCGCTCGATCCTGAAGAACTTCTTCTGTGGCGCCTGGATGGTATCGAAATACGCCTTCGCGACGCTTTCCGGCGTGGTGCGGTCATCCGCGCCCGCGAAGATGAAGATCGGGCATTTGAACTGGCGGATATTGTCGAAGTTCACGTTCACGACCGCCGGCAGAAGCGCCTGCACGGAGGCCAATTCTCCGATTTGCGCGGAGACAACGTCGTAGTCGGTGTAATCGGGACTTGCCGCGCGCAGTAGATCGGCATCGTCATGGCTTTTCCCGTACATCATGCCGCCCAGCGCAACATCCCATTTGCGTTCCGTCATGACCTTGCCGAGCGGCGTCGGCCCGTTGGTGCTGGGATAAGGCGCAATCGCTTTCAGTTCTTTGACGGCCTGTTGATTGCCGGTCTTTTCGGCCTGCGCCAGCGTTTGCGCGTAACCAACCTGTTCGTTGCGAACCCCATTCACCACCTGCCCCACGCCGATATAGGCATAGATAAGATCGGGGCGATGCGCCGCCACTTTCAATCCCAACACGCTGCCCCAGGAATGGCCCATCAGAAATATCTTCTTCTTGCCATAAGTGCGCTCCAGATAGGCGATCACCTCTTCGGCGTCGGCCTGCATGCGATCGATATTCATCGCCGGATCGGGCTTGCGCTTGGCGGCGGAGAATGTTTTTCCCGCGCCGCGCTGATCCCATTGCACGACGGTGAAGTAATCTTCCCACGACCGCTGCCACGCCCAGCTCTCGGGCATCATGGCCGACCCCGGCCCGCCATGAATGAACAGCAGGATCGGATTGGCGGGGTTTCTGCCGCGCACGCTGATCCATTGCTTGATGCCGCCGATGTCGATGGCCTTGAGTTCCTGGATTCCACCGGCGGGGATGGCTTGCGCCGCCGCAATCGCCGCGCGCGCGGTCGGCGCGTCGGCCTCTGCTGCCGGCGCCGCGCAAACCGCCACCGGCATCGCCATCAAGAACAGGCTCGTGACGGAGAGCTTGGCAAAGGAACGCATCAATCACTCCATTTCGCGAGCCGTGAAGCGGCTGCTGTTTACATCTTATAGTCGAAAGTCAGGCCGATCGTGCGCGGACGCACCAGATATTGCTCCAGCGGACCCGTCTGCCCGCCCGTCACGCCACGCACGTCACCGATATTCGCGATGTACGCCGTGATCGCATAGCTCCCGAATTCAACGCCGACACGGGCGTCGAACAGATTGTATCCGCCCTGCGGAATGCCGGTGAGGAACGTGCCCGGCGCCTTGGAAATGTAGCGATGCGACAGCACGACCGACGGATGCCATTCGCTTTCCGACCATTGATAGGAAACCGTATTGGACACCTGCCATTTCGACGCGCCAGGAAGCGTCGATCCGCCCGGGACGATCGGCTGGCCGCCGCCCGGATTGAAATCGTCGACAAGCGCGGCGTTCAGATAGGTCACGTTGGTCGAGAGCGTCAGATCGTCGGTGGCGAAATAAGTTGCCGTCGACTCAAGACCGTAGCTGCGCGCTCTGCCGCCATTCGTGGCATAGTTGAGGTTTGTCGATGTGAGCAGGTGAACCTGGATATTGCTCCAATCGATATAGAAAGCGGTCGCGTCCAGTTGCAGCCGGTTGTCGAGCAGATTGGAACGCATGCCCAGCTCATAATTGATCAGCGAGTCGCTGCTATACGACGCCGGCACGGGATCAGCCGGGGTGGATGGCGTAACATTCGGTCCGCCGAACCGGTATCCCTTCGACACAAGGCCATAGGCCATGAAGTCGTCGCTCGGGGTCCATGTGATCGAGCCTTTGGGATTGAAGCCGCTCGCCTTCTGTTTGCCAAACGTATCGCTCGTGAGCCCGCTGCCGCCGGTCGCAAGAATGTAGAAACCGCTGGCTTTCGTTTCGCTGTTCAACTTTTCATCGAACAGGCGGCCGCCGAGCGTTGCCTTCCATGCGTCGCTGAAGTGATAGGTGAATTCACCGAACGCCGCTTCTTCGCGACCCTCGGCCGGGATGTAAGCGTCGAGCCAGACATTGTTCGGTGCCGAAAGGGCGCCTATGCCGGCGCCGAAGATGGGGCCGTACACTGCCTCGATGGAGTCCGTGATACCGGTGCCCGCGCCGATATTTCTCACCTTTTCTTTCGTCTTGTCGTAGTAGAGGCCCACCACATATTCGAAGCGGTCTCCACTGGGCGACGCGAGTCGCACTTCGTAAGTCTGCCCCGTGCTCGTCGCGGGTTGCCCGATCGTCACGAGCGACGCGCCCGGGAAGACGCCGCCGAACACGGCCGTGTTGTCTTGAAGCGTGTCCTGCGTTTTCTGATGGTATGTCGCGGTCGCCGTCAGCGTGGCGAAACCGAAATCCTGATCCAGCCGCAGATTGTGGATCTTGGTGCCGAAATTCGCGGTTTCCGGAATGAGCGTGGTCTTTGCGTATTTCCCGGCGAGCGCAGGCTCGGCATAGCCCAGATCATGCGTATTTTCCGTCTGGTCGAGGAACAGATAGTTGATGGTCGTGTTCGGCCCCGGCTTCCATGTCGCTTCGATGCGCCCGCCGCGGATCAGCGTGCGGTTCGCATCCTTTTGTCCGGTTCCGATATTGTCGATAAAACCGGCAATATCGCGATACACATAGACGCCACGCACGGCGAACGTGTCCGTCACGATCGGAATATTGACCATGACCTTGCCAGAGCCGCCCATGTCGCCATGCGCGGTGCTTTCGATGCTGCCCTGCAGGTGCATCCCGAAATCTTCGAGATCAGGCTTTGCCGCCTGATAGTTCACCGCGCCGCCGAGAGACGACGATCCGAAGAGAGTGCCTTGCGGGCCGCGCAGGACGACGACGTTGTCCACGTCAAACGTGTCGATGTCCGGCGTTGCGATGGAATAGGATGGATCGGTCAGCGGAACGTCGTTGACGAAATAACCGGTGGTGCCCTGCCCCTGGTCGATTCCGGTGGTGGTGGAAATGCCGCGAAGCACCACGGTCGAGTTGCCGGGGGTCTGGGCGTTGAACACAACGCCCGGCGTCCGCGTCAGGTAATCCGACATATCCTGCGCACCGAGCGCCTCGAGTTGCGCGCCCGTTACCGCGGACACGGAGCCGGAGATTTTTCGCACCGCTTCCGGCCGCTTTTCTGCGGTCACGATGACTTCTTCGATTCCGCTAGAGCTTTGGGCTGAGGATTTCCCTGGCGCGGCCTGACCAAAGGCGGACGGGCCACCCAACACGGCCATCGTTGCGCCAGCCATGAGTCCCGCGCGCAAAATTTTCAATCCGAACAAAGGCATATCAATCCCCCAACCCTCGCATGTCATTTTTCCAATATGACATATATTTCTGCAGTGACAATAATTTTCTAACAATGCGTTCACTTTCTGAGATGTGTGGCGCTGCCGCACCAGCCCGAGAGGCGGGCCTTACCAGACGCGCACGCGCTTTTCCGGTGCGAGATACAGGGCATCGCCCGGCTTCACGCCAAAGGCCGCGTACCAGCCGTCGATGTTGCGCACGACGCCGTTGACGCGGAATTTGCGCCAGCTGTGCGGGTCGCTGGTGGTGAGTTGCTTGATGGCTTCCGGCTTGGCTTTGCCGGCCCAACCCTGTGCCCAGGCAAGGAAGAAGCGCTGATCACCGGTAAGGCCGTTCAACACCGGCGCAGGCTTGCCCTTCAGCGCGGCATGATAGGCGTCAAACGCAATCGACATGCCGCCGAGATCGGCAAGGTTTTCACCCATCGTCAGATCGGCGTTGATGTGCGTTCCCGGCACCGGTTCATATTGCGTATATTGTGCGCCGAGTACCGCGGCGCGCGCCTTGAATGCCCTGGCGTCTTCGGGCGTCCACCAATCGCGCAGCGCGCCTTTTGCGTCGATGGCGCGGCCTTCGTCATCGAAGCCATGCGTCAATTCATGGCCGATCACCGCGCCGACGGCGCCATAGTTTATGGCGGCATCGGCATTCGCATCGAAGACCGGCGCCTGAAGAATGCCGGCCGGAAATACGATATCCCGCAACGAACCGTTATACGCATTGTTGGTTTGCGGTGTGAGCAGCCAGTCATCGCGATCCACCGGGCCATAGCTGCGCTTGACAGCGAACGACCAATCCGCCGCCGCGGCCGCGCGCACATCGCCCATCAAATCGTCCCGGCGAATAACAACGCCGCTGTAATCCCGCTGATGGTCCGGATAGCCGACCTTGATGATGTAGGTATCGAGTTTCGCCAGCGCTTCGGCCTTCGTCTTGGCGCTCATCCAGCCCAGCGTTTCGATTCTGTGGCGGAAGGCCGCTTTCAGTTCGCCGACCAGCGCTTCGATCTTGGCTTTCGTCGCTGCCGGAAAATAGCGCGCGGCATAAAGCTGGCCCACCGCCCATTGCAGCGTGCCGAAGCAGCTGTGCGGGACATAATCGCAATCCTGTCCACCGACGGCGGCAAGGCCGAGCTTCCAGCGCGGCACCTGCTCGGACTGGCCGGCCAGAGCCCGATCGCGCATCTCGAAGCGCGCCTTCGCAAATGCCTTCGGCAGATAGGGCGCCGCGTCATCGACAGTGCGGAACACCATCCACGCTTTCAGCGTGTCCAACGGCGTTGCGGCAAGGATGCGCGCGAATTTCGGGAAAGCGCTCTTCTGCGCCACGACGAGCGACGTCTTTCCCGAAAGCTGCGCGCCCGCCAGAAAATCACGCCAGGAAAAGCCAGGTGCATAGGCCGCAAGCTGGGCCGGCGTCATCGGATTGTATTGCGCGACGGGATCGCGTTGCTGAACCTTGGTCCAGCTTGCATCGGCAAGGCGCGTTTCAAATTCCACGATATCCGCCGCCGCCATCGCAGCGTTCGGCCATCCCGCAAGCTTCAACAGATTGGCGGCATAGAGACGGTACGCGTCCTTCTGCTTCGCGAAATCGGGTTTCAGATAGTAATCGCGATCCGGCAGGCCCAGACCCGATTGCCACAGATAGACCGCGTAATGGTTCGTGTCCTTCAGATCGCTGTCGATCACGATGAAGAACGGGCTGGGATAGAAATCGAATGCCGAACGCCCCATCAGATTCGCAAGCGCGGCACGATCCGGCGCGCCGCGGATCGCGGACAGCTCTGCATCGATCGGATGAATGCCCTTCGCCGCGATGGCCGGTTCGTCCATGAAGGCGGCGTAGAACGCGCCGACCTTTCCTTTCGTATCGCGCGGAACGAGCGGCACATCCTTCGCCGCGTCGTCGAAAATCGCGTGCAGATGCGCATCGATGCGATCGGTCATGTCCGAGCGCCGCGTGATCATCGGCTGATCGGCGGGGATCACCGCCCGCGCCAGATAGGCCCCGTCGGCATATTGGAAGAAGTCGTCGCCCGGCTTCGTCGTTGCATCGCGCGCCGTGAGATCCAGCCCGAACGGCAGATAAACCGGTGCATCGTTACGCGCCTGCGCCGTTGTCATCATCGCCGCGAAAGCCGCGCCGATACAGGCGAACCGGAAGACCCCGTGATGTGTGTTGCCCTGCGCCATCTCAGAACGACACGCCAAGGCCGATGAAGTGGAAAACCACGCCCACCCAGAGAACGATCAGGCAGCTTGCCGCCAGAACCACGCTCCACAGCTTCGCCATCACGCCGGTAGATGCCGTGAACGTGGTCCACACATTCCAAAGCGCGGCCAGCGCCGCGAGCGGAAGCACGACAATGCTGAGAAGGTGCAGGACAAGCACCCATTTCTCCATCGCCGAACTGACGAAATAGGGCGCCCAGGTCCAATAGAATGTCGACATCATGCCGACGATCAGCGTCAGCCACGCGGCCATCACCAGAACGTCCGCGGCCGCCGCGACATGCATCCACCGGCGCGCGGGCAAGCCTTCCAGCGCAAGCGGCGCGCCATATCGGCGGCGCGTCACGGCAGCGACGGGCCACGCGATCGTCGCCAGCAGCAGAACAAGAAACGACAATTCCAGCGCCGGCAGAAGCCACGCGGCGTTGCGGTATCCGGGCACCGGCGTGTAAGCGCCGGACGGATCGTTGCTGTCGCCCCACATGACGACTTTGCCGTCCACCACTTTCGCGGCCAGCAGATCTTTGCCGCCCACCTGACGCCACAGAAACGGCGCGATTTCCTCGAACGTCTTGGGCTCGCCGTTAAGGCCCGTCATCGGCGTGATGAGGCGGCCGGAATCGTCCGCGCTGAGGCTGGCCTGGCTGAGCAGGTTCACGAAAGACGCGAAGGTCGTGTCCTCGCGGCGCGAGCCATCATATTGGCCGACCATCATGGCGGCATGCGCCTTCGCGGTCGCCAAGGACACGCTTCCGGTTTGTGTCGGACCGGGGAAATAGCGGTCGGTGAAATCGCCGAACAGCTTTTCGCGCAGATCGAACGTGTCGGAACTGCGCCCCGCGCTGTTCAGCGAAATGAACAGGCCGACATTGTGATCGAGAAACAGCGACACCGAACTGTGAAAGAAGCGGGTATCGCCGTCGTGACCGATGACGCGCTGGCCGTTGCGGTTGAGCTGGAAGAAACCCAGCGTCATGCGATTGAGCGCCGGGTTTATGGTTGTGTAAGGCGTGCCGTGCATCTGCTGTGCCGTCGCCGCCTGAAGAATGCGATGGCCCTCATATTCGCCGTTCTGCAGATGCGCGATCATGAATTTGGCGATGTCGGTGCCGGATGCCGACAGCCCGCCGGCCGGCGATGCCCCCAGCCTCTCGAAAGGACCAGGCTCGTCCGCCGCCGACAGATATCCGCGCGACACCAGCGGCGCCAGCGCCGCGGGCGGCGGCTGCAGGAAGGTCGAATGATTCATGCCGAGCGGCGCGAAGATGTGTTGCGCGATATATTGCGGGAACGGCTGCCCGGAAATCCGTTCCACGATGTAGCCGGCGAGCGCCGCGCCATAGTTGGAATAGGCAGAGACCTCGCCCGCCGGAAAAATCCGCGGCGGCATCCAGCTCTTCAGAAAGTCGCGAAGCGCCGGATGCGTCGGCTTCACCGCGATCACTTCTTCCAACGCGTTCTCGAAGCCCGGCGTATGCGTCATCAACTGGCGCATCGTGATGGGCTTGCCTTGTAATGGCGGAATCTTGAAATCGAGATAGGTGTTCACGTCCGCGTCGAGATCGATCCGGTGCTGCTCGACGAGCTGCATCACCGCCGTCCAGGTGAACAGCTTGGAGACAGAGCCGGGCCGGAACAGCGTCAGATCCGGATCGACAGGGCGTTTCGCGCCCACGTCCGCGTAGCCATATCCTTTTTTGAACAAGACGTTTCCGTCTTTGACGACCACAACGACGGCGCCCGCAATATCGGCGCGTTCCAGTGCGTAAGGCAGAAATCCGTCGAGCCACGCGCCAACATCTTCACGGGTGAGGTTGGTGGATGTCGCGGGCGCCGCAGTGGTGGTCTTCGTGGATGGGGCCACGGGTAACGGACCCGGCGCCGGCTGCGCGAAGGCCGAACCGGCCGCAAAACAGATCGCCAAAACGGCGCCAACCAACCCCTTCACGCCCAATCCCCTTATATTTGCGGCCAAGCGATCCGTATCCCGCATTTTTCTATTGCGCAACTATTTTCACTTCTGCCATTAATTTCCCCACTAGAAAATATCGGGGCGGGTCGCTGACTATATGAATGATCGTGGGATTTCTCCGCACGCGGCCCCGCACATCGGCAGTCTGCGCAAAGCGGACATCGAGCCGTTTCATGCGATTGCGATCAGCCGTCTCGCGCACACGCTGCAAACCGAAGGCCGCTCCATCATTCATATGGAATTCGGTCAGCCATCGACCGGCGCACCGCGCGCGGCGATTGAGACGGCGCATCGGATTCTCGACACGGACCCCATGGGTTATTGGGAAAGCGTGCCGCTAAAGCAGCGATTGGCGCGGCACTATTCCGACAGCTACGGCGTCGGCGCCGATCCCGAACAGTTCATCCTGACCAGCGGTGCATCGCCCGCGCTGGTGCTGGCGCTGATCTCGCGCTTTTCACCGGGCGACCGCGTGGCGCTGGCGCGGCCCGGCTATGTCGCTTACCGCAACACGCTGAAGGCGCTGCATCTCGTTCCCGTGGAAATCGCTTGCGGTGAAGCCGAACGCTTCCAGCTTTCGGCGGCAAGTTTGGCGGCGCTGGATCCGCCGCCCGCCGGCGTCATCATCGCCAGTCCGGCCAATCCCACCGGCACGATCATTCCGCCGGAGGAATTGAAAGCGATCGTGGAAGTCTGCCAGGCGCGGAATATCCAGATCGTCTCGGACGAGATCTATCACGGCCTTAGCTATGGCGAGCGCACGCATTCCATTCTGGAATTCGATCCCTCGGCCTTCGTGATCAACAGCTTCTCCAAATATTTCAGCATGGTCGGATGGCGATTGGGATGGTTGCTGGTGCCCAAGGAACATCTGCACCGCGCGCGCGCTTTCGTGGGAAACCTGTTCCTCACCGCGCCGTCGCTTTCGCAACATGCCGCGCTTGCTGCGCTGGATGCGCAGGAAGAACTGGATGGCCATGTCGCGGTCTATAAGCGCAATCGTCAGCTCCTTCTGGATGCGCTTCCGCGCCTGGGACTGAACGCCATCGCGCCGCCGGATGGTGCGTTCTATCTCTACGCCAATGTCGGACATCTAACGGACGACAGCTTCAATTTCTGCAAGGACATGCTGAAGGAGACAGGCGTCGCCACCGCGCCGGGAATCGATTTCGATCCCGTGCACGGCCGTGAGTTCGTCCGCTTCAGCTTCGCGGTGTCGACGCCGCAAATCGAAACGGCCATCGAACGCATGGTGCCATGGATGCGCTCGCGGCAACGCGTATAGGCAAACGGCTTTCGCGGCAGCAGCGTTTTTGTTAGGAATATGCTCAATACGCCAGCACGGGGATATCATGTCGGACCACCCAACCAAGCCACCTTCCATCGTAAGGCCCGGTGCGGCGCTAAAAGCGTTGCGGCTCGAGCGCGGCTGGAGTCTGGCGGAAGTGAGCCGGCGAAGCGGTCTTCCTGTCTCAAGTCTTTCCAAGGTCGAAAACGATAAGATGGAGTTGACGCTCGACAAGCTCATGCGCGTCAGCGTGGCGCTCGATGCGGACATGGCCGGCCTCTTCGCGGCGCCCAGTTCGCAATATGCCGGAAGCGACACCAACGGCCGCCGCGCCATCACCAGAAGCGACGACGCCAAAACGATCGACACGCCGATCGGGCGCTATCGCTATCTGGCCTATGAGCTTCTCAACAAGCACTCCATTCCCATGACCATCGATGTGACGGCGAAGAGCCTGGAAGAATTTGGAGAGTTCAATCGTCATCCCGGCGAAGAGTTCGTGTACGTGCTGGAAGGCGAACTCGACCTCTATACCGACATGTATCTGCCCACCAATCTCAAGAAGGGCGACTCCATCTATTTCGACAGCAATATGGGCCACGCCTATATCGCGGTAGGCGGCAAGTCGTGCCGGATTCTGTCCATCTGCATCGCGCCGGAATCCGAACTCATCAAGTTCATGGAAGGCAAAAATCAGCCCGCAGGCAGACACTACAATTTGACAGATGGTTCAGTTCCAAAGATGAAGACGGGAAAATAGGCGCGCGTTGGTTCAGCTTCGTTCGGGAGAATGGAGGGATCAGTCCTGCCGGGGGACGCATGGATGGATACAGCACGCCTGGCGTGTTGAAAGTCGCAAGAAATAAAGTCCTTCCTGAAGCTCTGATATTCGTCCGTCTCCGCCCTCTGATGGACTGAAGCGAGTTTCGATACACCACAATCTCTTAGCGGATAGCATGTGCAGATCGTGTGCAGCGGGAGATCAATCTTTGGAAATGGCTATCGCGTTTGAGCAACCATTCATTCGAAGTTGCTATACGCGCGCGTAGTCGCCTTTCTGTGTATTCAATTGTGCTGTTACACTTCACCGTCCCGACGGTGGGTGAGATTGCGAGCTTTCATGCTGCATCTTGGCGCGCTGATGGCGCCTGCTGGATTGAGCTGCTAAGCGACTGTTCCCGGCGCCTTTGGCGCCGAAGAGCTCCGCCCATCTTGCGCCTGTCTTCCTAGTCGGGCGAAGTGTCGCTGACGTTGAGAACCTCGAATCACGTTTTTGGAGACAGGACTCGCATGACCGAATGCCCATGCAAATTGGCAAGCGGAAAATAGAGCCTGTGCGTCTCCGGATCCACCGCGACCGAATGTGCGTCTTCGCCAACGAATACGTCCTGTAACGTGACTGGCGATGCCGGGTTTGTTATATCGTAGGTCGAGAGCGTTCCGGACTCCGACGCCACATAAAGGCGTTTGTTTTTGGGATCGACAGCGAGAACGTCGGGATCACGTGCAACAGGCCGCCGGCCAAGAGTATTTCCCGTCGCGAGATCGACTGCGAGCAGGACATCGTTGGCATCGCACGCGACGTATCCAATCGCAGCTCCCGGTGCAACTGCGAGTCCGTGAGGGTGCTGTCCGCCGGTGAGTTTGTATTTCGAGATAACTACGGCTTTTACGGGATCGATGACGGCCAGCTCGTCACGCGATTGGATTGGGACGTAAACCCTGGAGGTAAGCGGATCGTAACGAACATTGCCAACTTCGCCACCTGTTGCGATGCGCGCAACGAGGCGGTTTTCATTCGCATCGATAACCAGCACCGCGGAGCCAAGTTCGTCGGACACGAAGATCCGATGTTCCGTGGGATCATAGGCAATGCCGTCAGGGAAAACGCCGCCGGGCAAGCGCGCGATTTCCCGCAGGTTGGCGGTATCGAGAACGGCCAGCGCCCCGCTTCCTGACGTCAAGCCCATCATCCCAAGACCGACCAAGAGCGACGGAACGAGTCCGGCTCCCGGCACACTGGCATATAGACGGTGAAGTTCGGGAACAGCGAGGACGCCGGTGACTTTCGGGAAACCATCGAGTTCAGCCGTAACTTTGCTATGCATAAGATCGAACACGAGAAGCTTTCCGGCGCCCATTTTCGCTATATAGAGCCGCTGCGATGTTGGATCGACGCTCTGATAATCAACGCGATCGGTGGCTGGGCCGAGCGCGAAATCGCCCACAAGCGAGAATAGAGGCTCGAATGATTGCGGTGGCGGACTGGAGGGGGCGCCCGCATCGCAGCTACTGCCAACGAGCGAGGCGATCAAAAGGGCGACCAGGAAAACGCGATGCATGGAGCGCTCCGCAGTTTGAGTCCCTGTCAGTTCAGTATTGCAGACTTACGACGATTGATGAACGCCGAGTTGTCGTCCTTTGACCAGCCCGTAAATGGCCGGAATCACAATCAGCGTGAGGATCGTCGAGGACAGCATGCCGCCCACCAGCGGAACGGCGATGCGTTGCATGACCTCCGAGCCGGTGCCGGTGCTGAACAGGATCGGCAATAAGCCGGCCATGATCGCGCAGACCGTCATCATCTTGGGCCGAACGCGCTCCACCGCGCCTTCGATGATCGCGTGATAAAGGTCGGCAGCGGTCAGCGCCTTGCCCTCCAGCCGCCGCTGTCCGATCACGGCGGTGAGCGCGTTGTCGAGATAGATCAGCATGACGACCCCGGTTTCGGCGGCGACACCCGCAAGCGCAATAAAGCCGACCGCGACTGCCACGCTCATGTTGAAGCCCATCAAATACATCAGCCAAAACCCGCCTGTCAGCGCGAACGGGACGGAGAGCATCACGATCAGGGTTTCGGTCAGGCGGCGGAAGTTCAGATAGAGCAGCAGGAAGATCAGGAACAGCGTGACCGGGATGACCGTCTTTAGCCGCGTCGCGGCGCGCTCCAGATATTCGAACTGGCCGCTCCATTCGATGTGATAGCCGGGCGGCAGCTTCACTTGGTCCTGCACAGCGCGGCGAGCCTCTTCGACATAACCGCCAAGATCACGGCCCTGCAGATCGACATAGATATAGTCCACGAGCTGAGCGTTTTCGGTGCGGATCGAGGGCGGGCCTTGCGTGATATGGATAGACGCGACCTGGCCGAGCGGGATTTGCGCGCCAGCCGGCGTGCTGACCAAAACCTGGCTGGCAATAGCTTGCGGATCGTGCCGGAAGTCCCGCGGATAGCGCACGTTGACGGTATAACGCTCGCGTCCTTCTACCGTCTCGGTTACCATCTCGCCGCCGAGCGCGGTCTGGATCACGTTCTGCATGTCGGCAATGGTAAGGCCATACCGTGCGAGCGCCGCGCGGTCAGGATCGATGTTGAGATAGTAGCCTCCCAGAACCCGCTCGGCGAAAGCGCTGGTGGTGCCTGGCACTTTGCGCACGACCGTTTCGATCTGTCTGGAAACACGATCGATTTCCGCAAGATCGTTGCCATAGACCTTCACGCCGACCGGCGTGCGGATGCCGGTGGAGAGCATGTCGATGCGGGCCTTGATCGGCATGGTCCAGGCATTGCTGACGCCGGGAAATTGCAGCGCCTGGTTCATATTCGCGATCAGCTTGTCGGTCGTCACGCCGGCGGGCCAGGTTTCCTCCGGTTTCAGATTGATGACAGTCTCAAACATCTCGGTCGGTGCGGGATCGGTCGCGGTCTCCGCGCGGCCGGCCTTGCCGAATACGGACGCCACTTCAGGGAAACTCTTGATGATTCGGTCCTGCAACTGGATCAGCTCGCCAGCCTTGGTGATCGACATGCTGGGCAGGCTCACCGGCATGTAAAGAAGCGTGCCCTCGTTGAGCGTGGGCATGAACTCGCTGCCGACCCGCGTAATCGGATAAAGCGAGATCGCCAGAACCGCCAACGCAATCGCGATGGTCGCTTTCCGGTATCGCAACACCAGATCGATGATGGGACGGTAGAGCCAGATCAGCGCCCGGTTCACGGGGTTCTTTTGCTCCGGCATGATCCGTCCGCGCACCAGCAGCGTCATCAACACCGGCACCAGCGTGACCGAAAGAAGCGCCGCCGCCTCCAGCGAGAAGGTGTAGGTATAGACCAGCGGCTTGAACATCCGTCCTTCCTGCCCTTCCAGTGTGAACACCGGCGCGAACGACACCGTGATCACCAAAAGGCTGAAGAACAGAGCCGGTCCCACTTCGATAGCGGCTTTGACCAGCACATCGAGCCTCGACTCGTTCGGACCCGCCCGTTCCAATCTCTTGTGCGCGTTCTCGATCATGACGATGGCGGCATCCACCATCGCGCCGATGGCAATCGCAATACCTCCCAGACTCATGATGTTTGAACTGATGCCGATGATGTGCATGACAATGAACGCGATCAGGACGCCGGCCGGCAGCATGATGATGGCGACCAGCGCGCTGCGCGCATGCAGGAGGAAGATCAGGCAGACCAATGCAATGATGATGCTTTCCTCGATCAGCGTGTGCTTGAGCGTGTCGATGGCGCGATAGATCAGACTCGAACGGTCATAGACCGGAAGGATCGACACGCCTTTCGGCAATCCGCCAGCGATGTCTGCGATCTTCTGCTTGACGGCCTTGATGACCGTGAGCGCGTTCTCGCCGTCGCGCTGAAGAACGATGCCGGCCGCGACCTCGCCCTGACCGTTGAGTTCGGTAAGACCACGGCGCTCGTCGGGACCGAGTTCGATATGGGCCACGTCCCTGAGCAGGACAGGCGTGCCGCCTTCGCTCTTCAGGACGATGTTTTCCAGATCGCCGATGCCTCTGAGATAGCCGCGGCCCCGCACCATGTATTCGCGCTCGGACATTTCGATCGTGCTGCCGCCGACATCCATGTTGCTGGCGCGAATAGCGCTTGTGATTTGCGAAAGCGGAATGTTGAAGGCGCGCAGTTTCGCGGGGTCCACCACCACCTGATATTGCTTGACGAAGCCGCCGACGCTGGCGACTTCGGCGACACCGGGAACCTTGGCGAGCTGATAACGGATGAACCAGTCCTGGATCGAACGCAGTTCCGCCAACGTGCGCTGCGCACCGATCACCGCGTATTCGAATACCCAGCCGACGCCAGTGGCGTCCGGACCCAGCGACGGCGTGACGCCCGCGGGCAGGCGCTTCTGCGCGAAGTTGAGATATTCCAGAACCCGGCTGCGCGCCCAATAGATGTCCGTGCCGTCCTCGAAGATAACGTAAACAAAAGATGCGCCAAACATGGAAGTGCCGCGCACGACTTTGGATTTTGGAACAGCCAGCAGAGCCGTGGTCAGCGGATAGGTGACCTGATCCTCGACCACCTGCGGCGCCTGTCCGGGATACTCGGTATAGACGATAACCTGCGGGTCGGAGAGATCGGGAATGGCATCGAGCGACGTGTTGAGCACAGCCCATACCCCAACAGCCACGACAAAAACTGCCGCGAGCAAAATGAAGATGCGGTTGCGCGCCGAAAGCGCGATGATTTGCGCGATCACGGTTTTGCTCCCGCCGTGTTTTTGGTTTGGCCCGCCGTGAAGGATTGCAGCGCGGCGCGCAGATTGCTCTCGGCGTCGATCAGGAAATTCGCACTGACAACGACCTGTTCGCCCGGCTTCAAGCCACTCAGAATTTGGGTGTAGCCCTCACCGTGGGCGCCCACCTTGACAGCGCGTGGCGCGAACCGCCCCTGACCTCGGACCACGAGCACGGTCTGACTCACGCCGTTATCGAGAATGGCCGAGTCCGGAACAACCAAAACATCGCCTGCCGGAGTGGCCGCGGCCTCTATCTCAACATTTGCATACATGGATTCGCGCAGCGCGAGGTTCGGATTCGGAAGGACGATACGCACGCGTCCGGTTCGAGTCGCCGCCAACATTGTTGGATAGACAAAATCGACCCTTCCGCTGAATGTCCGTCCCGGATACGCGACAAAGGCGATGTTAGCCCGTTGTCCGGAACGAACGTCGCCGAGGTCTTGTTCCTGCACGTCGGCCAGCACCCAGACAGTCGAAAGATCAGCGATCTTGAACAGTGGATCGCCGGTGTTGAAATGCATGCCCTCGATGGCTGTTTTCTCCACAATGACGCCGGATCGCGGCGCGACGATTGTGACGGAGCGCGTGGCTCGCCCCGTGCGCCGGATTTCCGCGATGGCGGACTCCGGTATGCCGTACTGGCGCAGAACGCTGGCGGTCTGCGCGATTTCCGTCGGGTTTTTGTCCTGCAGCGCCACGACATAGTCGATCTGGCGCGTGATTACGTCTGGCCCGCGCTGCATCGTGGTATCGGGTGTATCGATCCAGACGCGCGCCAGCGGCTGGCCGGCGCGTACTTGGGCGCCCGTGGTCGAGACGAGGAGCTTTTCCACCACTACGTCGAACTTTGTGGTGACGACGGCCAATTTGCTTTCATCGGCTTGGACCGTTCCCGTCGCGCGGATCGCATGCGCGAGGGAAGACCGCTGCTCGACTGGCGCGGTCCGCACCCCCAGCATTTGCAGACGCGCGGGACTGACGCTCACGACGCCCGTTTCGTCCTCGCCGTCGTGGACGGGGACGTAGTCCATTCCCATGGCGTCCTTCTTCGGCACCGGTGAGGTGTCAGGAAGACCCATGGGATTGCGGTAGTAGAGAATTCTCCCCGCGCCTGCCGATTTGGGCGCCACTGCCGGTGCATCGGCATAGACCGGCTTGAAGTCGCGGCCGGCTGCCGTCTTCTTCGGCGTCGGCGAATAGTCCGGTTTGCCGTCAGGATTTTGATAGTAGGGTTTGCGGCTCTGTGGCCGCTGCTCGGCACCAGTCGATGTCACGGCGCTCACGGACGATGCTGGCGCATGCCGTGTGTCGGAATGCAGCCAGTAGCCGGCACCTAGACCGATAGCGATAAGTGCAACGGCCGCCACGCCGAGCACCAGGATTTGGATTCGAACTGTCTTCACGATGCATCTCCAGGTGTGGAAACACCGTCGGCAGGCAGCACGAAGATCGCGCTACCTGCCGATAGCGAGATCACGGCGCTAGCTTGGTGGTGATGCTGCCAGTTACGGTCTGCGCAACGCCTTGCACTTTGGCGCTGAAACTGAGCGACCAGTTGTCCGGCTTTTTCCAAACCGAACCGTTCTCGACTTCGAAGCGATAGGTGCCGGGCGGCTGCTCGCCGAGCGGCTTTATAGGCGCGGTCATGCCAGCCATGCCGATCGGCCCCATGTCCGCTCTGGACTGGATGATGATCGCGCCCGTGACGGGCTCGCCACCATGGATCAGCCGGACCGACACGATGTTCTTTCCGGTTCCTTCGGGCTTCGCAGGACTTGCGAGTTCGAAATGATAATCCGCGCTCGGCGCCGAAGTGGCATTGGCCGCAAACGACAACCCGGTGGCAAACGCAAAGCCGATAAAGGTCGCATTCTTCTTCATGCTGATATTCATGGTGTCCTCCCGCTCGCGCGTACGCGCGAGTTGAACGGTTGAGGTCGTGCCGAAGAATCGCTTCGTGGACGTGCGTAAACTGCACACGCGTCGAAGCGTTCAGGCGAACGCGCTCAGCGAGCCGTTACGCCTTTAGGCGCGGAGGATGGGAGGTGGCAGCGCGGGAGGATTGGCGATTCCGCTTCGGTTCACATCGTGTGTGAACGCGGCTCTCTCGCCACGATTCAGCAGTTGTATCGGCGAAGAATCTTGGATCAGCGTTACTGGCAGCGCACAGGCCGTGCAGATTCCGCAGTTCATATTGGAACTCTTGCAGGGCGTTCCCTTGTTAGGGGCGGTCTTGTTCATCATGGCCATGCAGTCGTTCTGCATCGTCATGCCGAGCATCAATGCTTTGCCAGACATTGCCGGCGCCGCCCAACTCGGCGCTGTGGCGCCCAGGAACACCCCAAGCGCGAGGACAAACGTAACAATCCGCCGTGCGAAAACTTTGCCGAACATGGAGAGGACCATACGTCCCGGAACTCTATCGATCAAGGATCGGCCTAACATATGAACAATTCGTGAGGTGATCCACCGGCAGCTCGCGCCGAGCGCTCAGAACTCATATTTGCAACGAATATGCGCAACCAATCTACTTCTCGATTACGCAGGTTTTTTTGACGGTCGGACAAGCGAGTGTCGAAAGAGCGCCCATAATAAAATGGGCAAGCCGATAGCCGTCGGCAATGTCCAATAAGCAACGGAAGGCATATCCCTCCAGGCCGGAAGGTTCTTGCCATTATCAACGTAGAAGGCGGTCAGCAAGACGATGTAGGAAACGCCCATACCGCTGATGTGAAACCTAAGCCAGTGAGGCCAGCGGTGTCTCATGGCTGCACGGCCAAACGTGGCCGCTGCAAAAGAGAGCATTCCCAGAAAGAACAAGTGATAGTCCTCACTCCATCGAAACACAGCGAGGCCGGTTGCCGAAACAAAGACGGCCGCTAGACACCAGTAATAGATGGTCCCAAATGTCGGATGGCGCCCCTTACGTTTTGGGCTCAACATCGCGACTGCACCGGCGACAACGCAGGCGAGTCCGACCAGTACATGCAAACTCACAACGACCAGAAAAACCCGTGAGGTCGATAGTATTGGGATACCAAACAGATCGGACGAGTTGATCAAAGATTACTCCAACACTCTATGCGTACTTGCGCCAGATCACTTCCGGTACGAACGACAAAAGAGCGGCCACCAGTGTAATTCCCACGACGTTGTTAAGAGCGTGCGGCCTCCATGCAAATGCGCCAAGTCCGAGCAGTCCGATAGTAGCGGCGCCAAGGAGGAACGCTGGCCCGGAGATATAGCAATGCAGCCGATGGCAACGTCGCGCATTCACGACACAACCGATCCCCATCCAAGTGAATGCGATCACCCAGACAAGAGCGGTTGCGCGCGGAAGCAGGGTGATGAGGTTCGCCGAGAATCCCACGCATAGCGGTAAGCACCACCAAAGAAGAGCTGACACGGGTCGCTGAACCAAATCGCTGTTGGGTTCATAATTCGGCCGGTTGTCAGAAGAATTCGTCACCGGCAGCAGGCATCGCTAGGCCCACCTGCGCGTTCAATCTGAATGGGCGGGCACGGCAACGATCCGTAAGAACAGAATACACAGCAATCCCCTAGCTTAGGACGAAGCACGGCGCCGCAGCCCTCGCATTCATAGAAATAGATGCAGGCATCGGTTGGCATGGTCTCGACGTGCTTCAAGCCGCAATTCGGACAAGTGATCTGGCTGGTCATAAGCGGAACAAAGGATGCGGCATCAGCGCTCATTGCGATGCGTGCTTTTCGTCGAATTTCGTAACCATCGCATCCACCTTCGCCGCGAATACTTTGATGCCCAGGAATGGAAACTTCGGATTGCCCTGAAACCCATCGAGCTGATGCATTAGGAAGGCTGGCCGTGGCGGGGCTCTCCCGTTCCAACCCGCGTCTGGCGAATATATCATCCAAGTGTCCCACGCATAAATCCAACGCGAGCCATTCCAGTAGCCCAACGCATGCGACATCTGCCGTCCAAAATCACCTGTGGGATTCCAGTAGTGCCGCGCGAGCGTCGTACGCAGCAATTCGGCTGCCGCCGGAATGTCCTTGTTGCTACCGCCGATCACCGGCTCATACACAACATAGACTTTCACCCTCGCGCCCTTAGGTAATTTTGCGAGAACGTCGTCTCCCATGTCCGCCAAGCCGCGAAGACAACTCGGACAGCGCGGGTCTACAAGGAACATCAGCCGCACGAAGCCTTTGTCCCGATTGAAGTCGTTGTGCAACGGCTCGTCCGCGCTGTCGAGCACCGCGACATGCAGTGACGCACCGCAGGAATGTGTGGCCCCAGAAGGGTCACAGCCGGCAAGCATCAGCGTGCCGAGTACTACAACAAACAGCTTTTTTGACAGATGAGACATGGGCCGGTCCTCAATTCAAAAAGTGCAGCGCAAAGGATGCGGCGTCGATCGCTATCACGATGACGGTTGCGGCCCACACCAGCCAACGAAGCCTTCGCTGTTGAATGACATCGCAAGCCGCCTCGGCGCGCGGACGGCGATAAACGAACCAGAAGCCGATCCCCAGTAAGAAAAGTGTACCGATAACGACATAAGGCTGAACAAAAGCCAGTCGAGCCAGCAGCACCGCGCCCGACACACCCAAGAGCGTAACCGCCCAGGGCGCTACGCAGCAGGCACCGAACGCCAAAGCCAGCGTGCTCAAACCCAGCGCGCCTCCGGTCACGCCCAGGACTTGCGGTTTTGCGTTCAAGCTGGTCTCCCCGTCGCCTTACACGCATTGTCGCGTAGGCTCTTGCGGTCTAGCCTGACCCTAGACCCTGTAGCGGCTACAGACTCAAGAGGTTTTTGCATGACCAAAACGACCGACAAGGTGGAGTTTCCGATTGGCACCCTCGCAAGAGAAAGCGCCGTCAATATCGAGACCATCCGCTATTACGAGAAGATCCGCGTGATGCCGAAGGCGCCGCGCAGTGCTGGCGGATATCGTCTCTATGCGCCGGAGCACCTCAAGCGGCTGACATTCATCCGCCGTGGGCGTGAGCTTGGCTTCAGCCTCGACGAACTGCGGGATTTGCTGCGTCTCGTCGATGGTCACGCTTACACCTGCGCCGAGGTTCGTGCATTAACGCTCGATCATGTCGCGGGGATACGCCGGAAGATAACCGATCTCCGGCGCCTCGAACGCGTCATGACGGCGGTCGCTTCCCAGTGCAGCGGCCGCAAAATTCCCGACTGTCCGATTATCGACGCGCTATTTCGGGACAGTAGCAAAAAATAACCATGGAAGAACACCATTATCGATTCACATCAATCATGCGAAGCCGAGCGCATTGCCAATCACGCTAACTGATGAAAGCGCCATGGCAGCCGCCGCGATCATCGGCGAAAGCAGGATTCCGAACACCGGATAAAGCACGCCGGCTGCAACCGGCACACCAACGGAATTGTAGACAAAGGCAAAGAACAAATTCTGACGGATATTGTTCATCGTCGCCTGGGACGGCCTGCGTGCGCGAACGATGCCGACAAGGGCGCCCTTTAGAAGGGTCGCGCATGCGCTTTCCATTGCTACGTCCGTACCCGAACCCATGGCGATACCGATATCCGCTGCCGTCAAGGCTGGCGCATCGTTCACGTAGTCACCCGGAATGGCAAAGCAAACACGGTCGATCCGGTGCCCATTCCGATAAGAATCAAAAGGCCTAATTGGAAGGAAAAAATATATTTTAGCTCCAAGGTTGTTCATAATCGCCCCGAGGCCTTTTTTGACAAGCCCGTCTTAGCGGTTCAATCAGAAATTTGACTGGTCCCGGAGACCACACTTTGCAGAGACGCGATATCACTCAGGAAATTCTCGATGCCTTACCAGCTCAGGTCGCCTTACTTGACCCAAGCGGATGCATCGAAATCGTCAATGAGGCTTGGCGCAAGTTCGCA
>Ga0070680_100000114_pt1 | contig 46929 bp, 38 predicted proteins | sample KBSC73BmetaG_FD_64672 | JGI IMG/M metagenome (GOLD analysis project Ga0070680, IMG submission 64672) | Corn rhizosphere microbial communities from Kellogg Biological Station, Michigan, USA - KBS C7-3B metaG | ecosystem: Host-associated > Plants > Roots > Rhizosphere | place: USA: Michigan...
CCAGGGCTTGCTGATACGAGTACTGCTCCTCGTACGGCGTACTCGTGCCGTCGACAGCGACGCGCTGCACGGCGGTTCCAACCGCGTTGCCCGTGAGATAGCCAGCCCACCCGATTGCCCCGGTGGCGGCCGACGCCCCCACGACGATCAGCGCCATGCTGGCGAGCCCGTGCAACTGGAGCTTCCATGACAGCACCGTGAACAAGGCGAGTGTCAGCGCGAACACGAGGACCATGTAGCCCGCTGTCATCAGCAGGTGCTCCGCGTCTGGCCCATGCCGATCGAACAAGGTCGATTTGTACGGTTTCGGTTCGCCTGTCCGCTGCCCTGGTGGCGCGACCGCCGATGTGCGAGCGTCTACGGCGCCGGGCTCATGGGGATATCGATTAGGCATCGGGGTAGGCTGCCGCTTCAACTGTCCTAGGAACAAGAGACGGAACGGGGGGATTTTCGGCGGTACGGCGAAGATCTCTCCGCGAGTCTCGGAGACCGGCCGGGTGGGCACGTCCCTTGCCCGCCACGAGCGAGAACCGGCTCACGAGCACCTCGGTTACTCGGGACTCGGAACGACATTTTTGCTGCGGCTCGTCCGCGGGGCTTTCATGACCCGACTTTCCACGCGCTGGGCGGTAACGATCCCGCTCCTCGCCCTCGCTGTGTCCATGCCGGCCGGTGCGCAGGAGTACTTCGGCCGCAACAAGGTCCAGTACGAAACGTTCAACTGGCGCATTCTCAAGTCGGAGCACTTCGACAACTTCTTCTATCCGCCCGAGTCGGTGACGGTGCACGACGCGGCGCGCATGGCCGAGCGCTGGTACACGCGGCACTCCGACACTTTTCGTCACGCGTTCGATCGCAAGTCGCTGATCTTCTACTCCGATCAGTCGGACTTCGAGCAGACGAACGTGATCAGCGAACAGCTCGAGGAAGGCATCGGTGGCGTGACGGAGCCGTTCCGCACGCGCGTGATCATGCCGTTCACCGGCATCTACGCCGAGAACAATCACGTGCTCGGCCACGAGCTGGTGCACGTGTTCCAGTACAACATCGCCGAAGGCACGCCGGGCGGAGGACTGCAGCGGCTGGATGCGCTGCCCGGATGGTTGATCGAAGGCATGGCCGAGTACTTCTCGCTCGGCCGCGACGATCCGCTCACGGCGATGTGGATGCGCGACGCCGTGATGCGCAACAAGTTCCCGACGATCAAGCAGATCACGACCGACCCGCGCTACTTCCCGTATCGTTACGGACAGGCGCTGTGGGCGTACGTCGGCGGCCGCTGGGGCGACCGTGCGGTCGTCGACGTGTACCGCGCGGCGCTGCGCATCGGCTGGGACCAGGCGCTCGTGCGCGTGCTCGGCGAAAGTCAGGACTCGCTGTCGAAGGACTGGGCCGCGGCCAACCGCGCGATGTATCTGCCGCAGATCGCCGGACGCACGCGGCCGGACAGCGTCGGCGCGACGCTCGTCAAGCTCGAGCACAGCGGCGACTACAGCGTCTCGCCGACGATCAGTCCCGACGGCAAGCTGTTCGCGTTCTTCTCGAGCCGCGATCTCTTCTCGATCGACCTGTTCGTCGCCGATGCGAATACCGGAAAGATCATCAAGCGGCTCGCCGGCCCGACGAGCGATCCGCACTTCGACGCGCTCAGCTTCGTGAACTCGGCCGGCGACTGGTCGCCGGACAGCAAGCACTTCGCGTTCATCGTCTACGCTGAAGGCAACAACGAGATCGCGATTCTGAACACGCAGTCGACGAACGTCGAACGGCGCATCAAGCTGCCGGGGATCGGCGCGGTGACGCACGTGTCGTGGTCGCCTGATGGACGCAGCCTGGTGTTCTCCGGAATTTCCGGCGGCATCAGCGACCTGTATCTGCTGGACTTGCAGGCCGGGACGATTCGGCAGCTGACGAACGACAAGTACGCGGACATCCAGCCGACCTGGTCGCCGGACGGCAAGACGATCGCGTTCTCGACGGATCGCGGTCCGCAGACGGATTTCAACACGCTTTCCTTCTCGCCGCTGCAGCTGGCGACGTACGATCTGGCGACGGGCCGCATCAGCGTGTTCTCGCCGTTCCCGAAAGGCAAACACACCGATCCGCAATTCTCGCCGGACGGGCGCAGCCTGTTCTTCCTGTCGGACCAGGACGGCTTTGCCGACATCTACCGCCTCGACCTGGCGACGAGTCAGGTGTTCCGCTTGACGAATGTGGCGACAGGAGTGAGCGGCATCACCGTGTACTCGCCGGCGTTGTCCGTGTCGCGAGGCACCGGCCGGATGATCTTCAGCACGTTCCTCAATCAGGGCTTCGAGATCCGCGCGTTCGACGCCTCGCAGACCGGCGGTGCACCCGTGACGCCCGCCACGGTGGCCGCGGGCGAGGAGCTGCCGCCTCCCGACGTGACGCACAGTCTCGTCTCGAGCTACCTCGCCGACGCGACGACCGGCTTGCCGAGCGGCGCCGATTTCACCGTGCACCCGTACCACTCGTCGTTCGCGCTCGACGCGATCGGCCAGCCGAGCATCGGCGTCGCGGCGGGCGGACCGTTCGGCACCGGCGTGGCGGGCGGCGTGTCGATGATCTTCGGCGATCAGCTGAGCGACCGGCAGATCTTCGCCGCGATCCAGGCCAATGGAACGGTCAAGGATATCGGCGGCGCATTACAGTATGTGAATCTCCGCAACCGATGGAACTACGGACTCGGCGTCGAACACATTCCGTATCTCACCGGCTACGTCTTCCTCGACACGGCGACGGTGAACGGCGGGCAAGGCTACAGCGTGAACCAGATCCTGCAACGCGTCTACATCGATCAGGCGATGGTGTTCACGCAGTATCCGCTGTCGACGACGCGACGGATCGAGCTGACCGCGAACGTGACGCATTACGGCTTCGATACGGAGAATTTCCAGACGATCGTCGATCAGAACAACTTCATCGTCGCCGAGAACGACATCAAACTCACGTCGGCCTACAAGCCCGTGTTCTTCGCGGAGCCGTCAGCGGCGTTCGTCGGCGACAACTCGTACGCGGCGTTCACCTCGCCGGTGCAAGGCGAACGGTTCCGGCTGCAGTACACACCGACATTCGGCTCGACCACCTACCAGACCGCATTGGCGGATTATCGGCGGTACTTCTTCGTGCGCCCGCTGACGCTCGCCTTCCGCGGCATGTCGATCGGTCGCTACGGCAGCGGCGCCGAGGACGTGAACACGACGTGGCCGATCTACCTCGGCGACGAGACGCTGATTCGCGGCTACGGCTACGGCTCATTCTCGAGCGACGAGTGCCAGTCGCCATCAGCGGGTCCCGTGGCGACAGGCTGCCCGGCATTCGATCGCCTGTTCGGCAGCAAGGTGGCCGTACTGAACGCCGAGCTGCGCATTCCGCTGTTCGGAACCGAAGGCTTCGGATTGTTGAACTTCCCGTATCTGCCGACGGAGATCGCGCCGTTCTTCGATGCCGGCGTGGCGTACACGAACGAGCAGGGCCCGGATTTGCGGCTCACGCGGTTCGGCGACCGCATTCCGACGAACTGCTCGAGCGCGCCGACCGGTGCACAGGCGCAGCAGCTCGCGTACTACCCGTGCACGGATCGCGTGCCGGTGTTCAGCACGGGCTTGTCGATGCGGTTCAATGTTCTGGGATACGCGATCTTCGAAGCGTACGTCGCGCATCCGTTCGAGCGCCCGACGAAGAACTGGGTGTGGGGATTCCAGTTGGCGCCGGGATGGTGAGTGGTCCGTAGACCGCGGTCCGTGGCGTCCACGGACCGCGGCCCATGGACTAATGCCGCTTCCCCATCTCCCCATACAACATCCCGTACATCCACGCATTCCGCTGCACGATGCGCACGTAGTCGCGCGTTTCGACGAACGGAATGCGTTCGATGAACACGTCGGGATCGTCGGTGCCCGCCTTGGCCGACCAACGGTCGACGCGTGAGCCGCCCGCGTTGTAGGCCGCCAGCACGCGCGGCAACGCGCCATACTGCTTGCTGAACGCCGCGAGGTGTGCGGTCCCGATCTCGAGGTTGGCGTCGGGGTCGTAGAGCAGCGACGGCGACCACATGGGGAACGAGAGCGATCGCGCCACCTCCTGGCCGACCGACGGCAGTACCTGCATCAGACCGCGCGCGCCGGCGACGGAGAGCGCGTGCGGCGTGAACGATGACTCCTGCCGAATCAGGCCGGCGACGAGCGCCGGATCGAGACCGTTCGCGGTCGCGTCGCGCGCCAGCTCGTCCTGATCGATCATCGGATAGAGCAGCCGATAGGTGCGCGCGTCGCGTGCGCCGCCGTCGAGCAGCTTCTGCGCGAGGTGAATCGCGCGCGAGGTCTGCCGGTGCTCGACGAAGGCGTGCGCCGTCGCCAACAGCCGTCCGGTCGATGCGGACGCCGCCTGCTCGAGCGCGTCATACTCGAAGCGCACCTCGGCGTCCATGCCGAGCTGGTCGAGCAGGTCGATCCGCTGCATGGCGCTGTCGACCGCCGGTATCGACGGAAACGAGTCCGCGCGCTGCGGCGGCGCCCAGCCGGCCGTGTCGAGCTTGCGCGCGCTGACGAGCGCGTAGTACGACGTGGGATCCTGCGAGAGCACCGCCCGCCAGCGCGCTCGAGCAACGCCGCGATCGCCGGCCGCAGCCCACGCCCGTCCGGCCCAGTAGCGGGCCGCCGTCGCCTCGCTCGAGCGCGGCATCACCGCGGCGAGCGAATCGAACGCGCGGGCGGCGACCGACGGCTTGTCGTGCACCCAGGTGATCATCGCCGCGCGAAACCGCGCCGATGATGCTCGCGCGCTGTTCGGATACTTTGTGTAGACTTCTCGAAAGATCTTTCTGGCAGCATCGTCCGCGGACACGTCGGTGGAGAGGTCCGCGAGCAGATAGAGTGCCGAGCTCGCGGCGGACACGTCGGACGGATATCGGGCCGCGACCGCGCGGAGCGCGGCTCGCGTCTGGTCGCCCGTACCGGCCGTGAGGAGCACGCGCGCCCGCTCGTAGGCAGCGTCGGCAGCGAGCGGGCCGGTCACGGCATCGAACTGCGCCATCGCGTCGCGCGAGCGGCCGGCGCGCGCCAGCACCTGGCCATACAAATAGTGATCGTGCGCGGTCAGCAGCGCCGGCTGCGCGGACGCGCGCTGGAACGCCGCGACCGCGCGCGCGACCGGCCCGGATCCGGCCGCGCTCCGCGCGATCGTCAGCTCATCAGCCGGCGCGAGCTTCGTGAACGCGTGGTCGAGCACGTCGACGGCGCTGCGCGCATCCGACGAGCCGGCGTGATCGCGCACGAAATGCAGCAACGCGATTCGGAGCGTGTCGCGCGCCGCGCTGTCGGACGCTACCGACAGGCGCAACCGCAGCGCCGACACGGTTGCGCCAAGCGATTCGTACACGTGGGCGGCGCCGAGCGCATCGGAAAAGCGCTCGCGCGCCTGCGCGTCAGTCCACGGCACGCGGGGTTTGGCCGTCGCGAGCGACACGTTCGCGAACGTCGCCGCGCGTGCGGCCGAGTCGCTCTGGTTTCCGGCCACACGCAACAACAGCCAGTCGCGCACCGGATTCAGCGCGCCCGCCGCTGCGCGGTAGACGGCAGCCGCACTGTCGAACATGTTGTTCCGCTCGAGCGCGCGGGCAAGCAGCACGCGCCGCACGGCACGGACCTGATCGTTGGTGGCATCATGCACCGCCGCTTCGGCGAGCGGCAACGCGGTGGTGTCGGCGTCGCGATCGAGCGCAGCCCTGGTCAGCAGCTCGCGGCCCTCGCCGCCGAATGCCGTATCGACCCACGCTTCGGTGCGCAGCACGCTGTCGGCGAGCGTCCAGCCGCCCCAGCCGCCGGCGGCGCGCGCGGCGAGCAGCAGTGCGGCCGGCGAGCGACGGCTGGTATCGCGGAGCACGGGCGCGAGAATCTGCGTGGCGCGCCATGGATGACCGGAGTCGAGCGCCGCCGCGGCACGCTGCAGATCGGGACTCTCGGCGATCGCCGCCTCGAGATCGCGCGCGATAGGCGGCGTGTCCACGTCGCCGGCGGAATTCTGATCGTGCGACGAGCTGCACGCGGCGGCGAGGAGCACGCAGCAGAACAAACGCTTCATGTGGTGGGACCGTTCAGGATTCGTACCGCTGCGATTCGGCAGCGCGGCCGGTCATCGAATGGGCAATGCGGCGGCGGGCGGCGTGAAGCCGGTCGGCGTGATCGATCGCACGTCGCCCTTGCGGCGCAGCTTCTCCTGGTACATCGCGCGATCGGCGCGCTCGATCGCGTGCGAGAGCTCCTCGGAGCTCGTGTAGTCCGCCGCGCCCAGACTGACCTGCAACTTCACGATCTCCGGCGGCACGCCGGCTTCGACGCCTTCCGCGCCGTCGAGCGCTTCCTGCAAGCGACGCCGCACGTCGGACGCGTGCGCCGACGGCACGATGAGCAGGAATTCGTCGCCACCCCAGCGATACAGCTTGTCGTAGGGCCGCAGCGTTGCGCGAACGACGTCAGCGCAGCGGCGCAGGAGCTCGTCGCCCGCGGCGTGGCCGTAGCGATCGTTCACCAGCTTCAGGTTGTCGAGATCCGCGAGCAGCACGGTGCCGAACGTCGCGCGGACCATCTCGAGACCGACGCCCTCGGTATACGCGCGGCGATTCAGCGAATCGGTGAGCGAATCATACAGCGCCGCGCGGCGCAGCTGGTCGTGGGTGACACGCAATTCGGCCTGAGCGGCATCGACCTCGCGCCTCGCGTCCTCCATCAACGCGAGAATCATCGCATAGCCGAGGAGCACGTTGAACGTGAGATCGAAATACGAGTTGAACGCGACGAGCGAGCCGGCGGCGCCGCTGAACGTGCCGTCGGCGTGATTGATAACGAGACTGAACGCACCGGCGTAGCCCAGCCAGAGGGCGGCGAGCAGGGCGAAGCAGATGCCGACGGTCATGCTGCCGATGGTCCGCCGGGACCGCGGCAGCCAGAGGAGCGCCGACGCACAGTAGCCCAACGCCGGCACGGCGATCGCGCTCTGCCACACGACCATCTCGTTCAATCCGTGGCCGGACAGCAGCGTCGACGCGAGCGCAAAGATCGAGGCGCCGAGCCACATGCGTCGCGTGGCAATCGCGCCGACGGTGCCGCCGGAGACGTACAGCAGCGTGCCGCGCACGAAGAAGACGAGTCCGAGCGTCTTTCCGATCTGATAGGCGAAATAGAGCACCAGCACGACCGGCGAATCCTCGCCGAGGGGACTGCCGGCGACGATCGGTGCGACGACGTAGCGGACCGCCAGCGCGATGATGGCGAATGCGAACGCGGCCCATGCCGTGGCCCATGCTCCGAAGTACGCACGGCGCATCACGAGGCGCCGCAGCATCAGGAACAGGCCAATGAGCATCAGGGCGCCGCCGAGCTGCACGACGACGCCGATGAAGGAGAGGACGGGAAACGTCTCTGGAGGTGGTAGCATTCGACTCAAAAACGACGCGCGGTTGCGCCGCTCGTCACATGCAAAACGACCCGGAGCGCTGGCTCCGGGTCGTTGTTGGGCTTGGATTGCGGCAGGCTTACGGCCGGTCCACGCCAGCCTTCGCGCCGCGGCGAGCGCCGAACTTCTGCGCACGTTCCGCCACGCGCTGCTTCATCTTCGCGACGTTCGCGTCGAACTTCGTCTGGTTCGCCGGAGTCAACGCGGCGCGCAGATCGTTCTGCTCCTGCTGGAAGAGCTTTTTCATCTGGGCGCGCTGCGCAGCCGACTGGGTCCGCATCTGCTCGCGCAACTGCTTCGCGGCAGCGGTATCGCCACGCTGCCGTGCGGCGCGAATGGCGTCGAACTGCGGCTTCTCCTGCTGACGCCGAGCCTTCATCTGCGACGCGTACTTCGTACGCACCGCCTTGAGGTTGGCCTTTTCCGCGCTGCTGAGCGTCATGCCCTCGAACAACGCCTTGCGTGCATGCATGCCCGCGCCACGATGGCCGCCGCGCTGGTGTTGATGCTCGGCCCGAGGCCGCGTGGCAGTCGTCTGCTGCGCCGACGCAACTGCCGCGGTTCCGAACGCCAGCATCGCGGCGGCGAGCGCAGTACGAATATGGTTCATGGTGTGATCCTCACCAATTGTTGTTGTCCAGTGGCGCCACCGGCGCCTGCATTGAGATAGACGGCGGGGACCGGCAGGTGTTAATGCGAGAGAGGAGAGAGTAGAGCGGAACCGAGACGCGGGATTTCAGGCCTGAACGTTCAGTGAACCAGGCGCGGCCGTTCTATCCTCAATCCTCAATCCTCTATCCTCTAACCTCTAGCCTCTAGCCTCTGTCGCCCACAAAAGCCACGGCACTGATCTCGACCAGAATCCCTCGCAGGTTGGCGCCGATCGCCGTGCGCGTTGGATACGGCGGTGTGAGCAGCGTCTTGTACACCGCGTTGAATCGTCCCCAGTCGTCCACGTCGGCGAGATACACCGTGACCGACACGAGATCCGCGAGCGTCGCGCCGGCGGCTTCGAGCGCGCGCTGCACGTTGCGCATTACTTGCTTGGTCTGCGACTCGACGTCGTCGCCCACCAGTTCGCCCGATGCCGGATCGCGCGGCACCTGGCCCGATACATAGACGAATCCACCGGCGCGAATCGCCGGTGTGTAGGCGCCCGCGGGCGGCGGCACGTCGCCGCCGAGCGTAACCGGTTGCCACTGTCGCTCGCGTTGTGTCATTTACGGTCTCCACGAATGAGGATCACACCGGACATGCCGCAGCCGTTCACGGAGCTCGAAACGCCCGTCCCCGTCGTCGATCTCGATCGGCTCGCCCGTAATCTCGACCGGGCGGCGGCGTACGCAACGGAGCATCGGCTCGATCTGCGGCCGCACGTCAAGACGCACAAGTCGCCGCGCATTGCCAGCGCCCAACTGCGTCGTGGCGCGGTCGGACTCACCTGCGCCACACCGCACGAGGCCGAGGTGATGAGCGCGGTGTGCGACGACATTCTCGTGGCGTATCCACCCGTGGGTGAGGCGCGCGCCAAACGTCTCGTCGGACTTCCCGAGTCGGTCAAGCTGACCGTGGCGCTCGATTCCGCCGCCGCGGTGGAGCAGATCGCCGCGGTCGCGCGTGAATCGGACCGGCCCGTGAGCGTCTACGTCGAGTTGGACCTCGGCATGCACCGCGTCGGGTTGCCGAACGTGGACGACGCCGTCGCGCTTGCGCGCCGCGTCCGCGAGCTCGCTCCGCTCGAGTTCGAGGGGATCGCGTTCTATCCGGGCCACGTCCGCGCGGCAGTCGACCAGCAGTCGTCGCAGCTCGAGCAGTTGAGCGGTGCGCTACGCACCGCCATCGACGCGTTCGAGCGCGCCGGCCTGCGTCCGAATGTGGTGAGCGGCGGCTCGACGCCAACGCTCTGGCACACGCATGAGCTGTTCGGCGTCACGGAATTCCGGCCAGGCACGTACGTCTACAACGATCGGACGACGGCGGCGATCGGCGCGTGCGCATGGGAGGATTGCGCGCTCACCGTCCTGGCCACCGTCGTGTCGACGGCGGTGCCGAATCAAGCGGTGATCGACGCGGGCACCAAATCGCTCGGCCGCGAACCGATGCGCGGTACGGACGCCGCGGACGGGTTCGGCTCGCTGCTCGAGCACCCCGAGGTGATCGTCAAGGGGATGTCCGAGGAGCACGGCATGCTGGATCTCTCATCGACGACGTGGCGGCCACAAGTCGGCGACATGGTTCGCGTGATCCCGAACCACGTCTGCATCGTCGTGCACTTGAACGACGTCGTCGTCGGATTGCGCGGCGACGCGGTCGAGACCAGCTGGCCGATAGCGGCGCGTGGACGATAGCGGAGGAACGCTGGAACGCTCCAGCGCTCCAGCGCTCCAGCGCTAATGCAGGTTCATCATCGAGCCGCGCCCCTTGCCCGTTCGGAACAGGAAGAGCAGCGGCAGGCATGCCATGAGGATGATGCCGCTCAAGATGTAGATCCGCGAGAACGCGAGAACGCTGGCCTGCGCACCGATCTGGCGATCGAGCAGGAACAGCGCCTGCTGCTTCGCGACGAGCGGATTGGCCCCGTGCGCAATGAGCCCCTGCGTGATCGACTGGAGCCGCGACAGCGACGCGGGATCCATCGTCGTGACGTGCTCGCCGATCAGCGCGCGCTTCTGCGTCGTGAAACGCGTGAGCAAGGTCGCCATGATCGCGATGCCGAGCGATCCGCCGAGTTGGCGCGTGAGATTAAACATCCCGGTGCCCTGGGCGAGCTCGCTCACGCGCAGCTCGGCCATCGAGGCATTCGTCAGCGGCACGAAGATCAGGCCGAGTCCCACTCCGCGCAGGATCAGCGGCCAGAACGTCTCATCCGGCCCGCTGCCGAGCGTCATGCGCGCGAGCATCCACATCGAGGCAAAGAACAGCACCGCGCCGGCGGCGACCGTGGCGCGCGCGTCGAGCCAGTTGGAGTTCTTGCCGACCCAGGCCATGGTCACCGCCGACGCGAGGGCGCCCGGCAGAATGACCATGCCGGTCTGATTGGCCGTGAGGCCATGCAAGTTCTGTAAGAAGATCGGCAGCACGAAGATCGAGCCGAACAGCGCCAGGCCGAGCACGGCGGCGATGCTCACCCCCGCGGCGAGCTGCCGGCTCTTGAGCACACGGAAATCGATGATCGGTTCATCAGTCGTCAGCTCGTGCCAGAGCAGCAGCACGAATGACGCGACGCACGTGACCGCCAGCACGGTGATGAGGCGCGAATCGAACCAGTCGTAGCGCTCGCCCTTCTCGAGCATCCACTGCAGCGAGCCGACGCACGTCGCGAGCAGCAGGAAGCCGAGCACGTCCACCTTCTCGGCGCGCTCCTGGTGCGCGGCGTCGTGCACGTACGTCGCGACCATGATCGCGGCGAGAATGCCGAGCGGCACGTTGATGTAGAAAATCCACGGCCAGTTGTAGTTGTCGACGATCCAGCCGCCAAGCGTGGGGCCGAGCGTCGGCCCGACCATGACGCCGACGCCGAACATCGCCTGGCCGATCCCGACTTCCTCCGGCGGAAATGCCTCGAACAGCGTGGCCTGCGCCGTCGACAGCAGCGCGCCACCGCCAGCGCCCTGCACGACGCGCCAGAAGACGAGCATGCCGAGCGAGTGCGAGGCGCCGCACATGAACGACGCGGCGACAAACAGCAGAATCGACGTCGTGAGATACCGCTTGCGTCCGAAGTACGCCGAGAGCCAGCCCGACATCGGGATGACGATGACGTTCGCAACGATGTAGCCCGTGGAGACCCACGAAATCTCGTCGAGCGTGGCGCCGAGATTCCCCATCATGTGCGGAATCGCGACGTTGACGATCGACGTATCGATCAGCTCGAGGACCGCCGCGAGCGTGACGGCGATCGCGATGAGGTACTTGAACGCGTACTTGTCCGCGGGCGGCGCGACATCCGCCGTTCCACGGTACACGCCGAGCCTGGGGCGGCCGATGACGGCCGTCGAATGAGGGGACATTGTCCTAGGTGCTAGGTGCTAGGTGCTAGGTGCTAGGTGCTAGGGGCTAGCGGGTTGCTAGAAGCTGGGTGCCAGGTGCTGCCGGATTGCACGTTGCTAGTGACTCGGTGGTTCACCGTTCCAGCGTTCCAGCGTTCCAGCGTTCCACTACTTCCCGCTCGCTGCCTTCGTATCCACGTGCACCGTCACCGACATGCCCGGACGCAGCGGACGATTCGGGCCCAGGCCCTTCTTCACCGCGATCCGCACCGGCACGCGCTGTACGACTTTCGTGAAGTTGCCGGTGGCGTTGTCGGGCGGCAGCAGCGCGAACTTCGAGCCCGTCGCCGCGCTGACGCTCTCGACGTACCCCGTCGCCGTGGCGCCGCCGTAGGCGTCCACGTCGATCTCCGCCGGCTCGCCGACGCGGATGTCGCCGAGCTGCGTCTCCTTGAAGTTCGCCGTGACGTACACGCCCGTGTCGGCGACGAGCGTGAGCAGCGGCTGGCCGGCCTGGATCAATTGCCCCGGCTCGACCTGTTTGCGCGAGACGATGCCGGACGTGGGCGCCGTCACGCGCGTGTAGCTGAGCTGCAGCGCCGCGTTGTCGCGCGCCGCCTGCGCACCCTCGAGCCGCGCATCGGCGAGCCGAACGCCGGCTTTCGCGCTGGCGACCGTCCCACCCGCGGCGGTCGTCTGCTGCTCGAGCGCGTGCACGTTGGCCGTCGCCGCCTGCGCGGCGGCGCGCGCCGCGTCGAGCTGTTGCTTCGAGACGATCTGCTTCGCGGCGAGATCCTCGTAGCGAGCGAGATCCTGCTGCGCCTTCTGGGCGTTCGCCTGCGCGGCGACGATCTGCGCGTCGAGCGCCGAGCGCTGGCCCGTTGCCTGCGCGACCATCGCCTGCGCCTGGCCGTTCGTGCCCGCGCCGCCGGCGGACGCTTGCGCCGCCTGCAGATCGGCGTCGGCCTGCGCGAGCTTGACGCGATATTCGGCCGGATCGATCTGCACGAGCAGCGAGTCGGCGCGCACGTGATCGTTGTCGTTCACGGTCACGGCCTGCACGTACCCGCCGACCTTGGCGAGCACGGGGACGAGATGGCCGTCCACGGCGGCGTCGTCGGTGGATTCGTGCGAGCGGCCGTACGACCACTGCTTCACGGCCCAAATCAGACCGAGCGCGACGAGCGCGACGACGATCGGCAGCACGATGCGCCGCTTGTTGCTCTTCGGTGGCTGCGGCGCGTCGGCCGCAATGTCGCCCTGCTCCACGTCCTGCTTGAGTACTGTTGCCATGGTCGGAGATCGTGTGTCGGAAGTATTAATGAATGCTCGTTAGCGAAGCTGTGTGACCGTGCCCTCGGCGCGCGACAATGCAACGCGCGCGTTCTGATACGCCGTCATCGCATCGATCAGCGCGGTGCGCGCGCTGTTCAGCTCGAGCGACGCGGTGATGACGTCGGCGTTGCCGGCGACGCCGGCGCGGAACCGCTCGCGCGCCTGCGCGACCTCCTGCTCGGCGAGCCGCTGGCGCTCGCGCGCCGCATCCACCTGCTCGCGCGCCGAGGCAATGTCGAGCAGCGCGCCCCGCACCTCCACGGCGACCTGCTGGTGCAGATCGCGCCGGCGGACGTCGATGTCGTTGATCACGGCCTGCTGCTCCTGCTCCTGGCCGTGACGCCGGCCGCCTTCGAACACCGGCCACGTCACCTGCACGCCGTACGTGTACGTGTTGAGCAGATGATTCAGCGCGATGCCGGCCTCGCCGTCATTGCCGAACAGTCCGAGACTCGGCAGTCCCGTGGCGCGAATGGCGGCGGCCTGCTGCTTCGCCGCGACGAGCTGCGCATCGGCGGCCCGGATGTCGGGACGCGTGCGCACCGCGAGGTCGACCGCCTCGGTCTCGCTCGTCGTGTCCGGCGCGGGCAGCGTTTCGATCGAGTCGGTCAGCTCGAGCGGCGTGTCGAGTGGCAGATTCAGCGCACGCAATAGATCGAGCCGCGACCGGTCGCGATCGTTGCGCGCCGCGATGAGCTGCGCCCGCGCAAACGCGAGCTGGGATTGCGCGCGCGTCACGTCGAGTCCGACGCCGACGCCCGCGGTCAGCTGATCGTTGGCGATCGTCACCAGCTCGGCGGCGAGCGTCGAATCGGCGATGCGGGCCCGCAATGCCGCGTCGGCTCGCGCCGCGCGCACGTACGCCGCGGCAGCGGTCGATGCCGACTGTTCCGCCGCGGTACCGATGTCTGCCGCGGCCGCATTCACGCCCGCCTTGGCCGCCCGCACGCGCGCCACGGCGCCGAAGTCGAGGAGCGCCTGCGACGCCTGCCCGCGGAAATCATAGAACTTCACCGGGCCGATGATCTGGCCGTTCGGATTGAGGAGCGGCGGCTGGCCCGGTTGCGCGGGAAAGTTGAAACCAAAGCTGGCACTGTTGATCGTCGTGCTGGTCCAGCGCGGCGTCGCTTCGATCTGCGGCAGGAGCGCGGAGCGGGACTGCGTCACGCGCGCTTGCGCCTCCTGCACCCGGAATTCGGCGCTCTGCACGCCGGCGGTTTGCGCCGCCGCCAGTCGCGCGGCATCGCCGAGCGAGAGGCGTTGCACCGTCGGGGTTTGCGCGGCGGCGGAGTGGACGACACAGGCGAGAAGCCCCGCGAGCGCGGCGCGTCGGATCGGAGCGAAGTACGATGTCGAATGAGTGGCGTACATGATGGCTATGCCCGTTGGCTGCCGTTGGCGCGACCGCGGGGTTGAATGGCGTAGAGGTAGAATTGGATCAGCTCGTCGAGCACTTGTTCGTCGGTCTTCGCGGCAACCGAGGCGAAGCACTCGCGGTGCGTGCACCACAGGCCGTGCATGACGAACGGCGCCGTGAGCATGCGCGCGGCCACGTCGGGATCGAGCGGCCGGAACTCGCCGGTTTCGACGCCGCGCGCGATCATGCCGCTGATGAGCCGCTGGCCGCGCGCAACGACCTCCTCACCGTAGAACCGGGCGAGATCAGGAAAGTTGTGGATCTCGGCGTGGATCAGGCGAAAGATCGGCGCGAACTCCGGGGACCGGACGAACGTCCAGTACTGCCGCATGAATTGCGTGAGCGTTTCGGTGGCCGACGATGTGCGCGCGTTGTACAGGCGCTCGCCCTCTTCGATCTGGCTGACGATCGTGTAGCGCACGACCTCTCGAAAGAGCTCTTCCTTATTAGAGAAGTAGAGATAGATGGTGCCCTTGGAGAGTCCGGCGCGCCGGGCGATGTCATCGAGACGCGACGCGGCGAGCCCGTGCTCGCCGAACACTTCGCGAGCAGCCTGCAGGATCTGCCGCGGCCGCTCCTCGGGGAGCCGCCGCCAGCGGGGTTCGTTGTGGGTGTCTTGAATGCCCATCGGGTCGGTAAACGCGTGGCCGGAGAACTGATACAAATTACTGACGCGTCAGTAAGATATGAGTGACAAACCCCCGATTCAAGGCCCGGATTCAGCCCTTCCGTCAGCCCGCCCAGTGATCCAGGACGAGCCGTGCGCTGGCCACGTCGGCACGAGCGAGCGAATGACCGCCGGGCTGCCAGATCACCGTCACGTCGGCACCAGAGTCGCGCAGGAGCTCCGCCAGTCGCTCGGGCTGCTCGCGCGGGACGATCGGATCCGCTCGGCCCGCCCCGATGAACACGCCCACACCGGCGAGCGACACCGGGCGCTCCGGAACGAAGGGCAGCATCGGTCGAAACAGAACCGCTGCGGCAAGCGTGGCCGGCGAGGACAGCAGTACGCTGGCCGCGATGTTCGCCCCGTTCGAGAATCCGACCGCAACGATCTGTTCGGGATCGAACCCATAGCGGCGCGCCGCCGCGGCCACGAACTCGACGAGTGCACTCGTTCGCGCGTGCAGGTCCGGCAGGTCGAACACGCCCTCGGCAATTCGACGAAAGAACCGCGGCGCGCCGTTCTCGACCACGGTGCCGCGCGGACTCAGCAGCCCCGCTCCGGGTACCAGCATCTCGCCGAGCGGAAGGAGATCCGATTCATCGCCGCCAGTGCCGTGCAGCAGCAGCAGCGTGCGCTGCTCGCCACCGTGTGGCGGCACGTAGCGATGCACATGTCCGGCGAGCACATCCAGTTCTTCCGTCATCGGCCGCTCGGTTGCGACGCGAAACCGCATCGCTAGTGTTCAGAGGTCCCGAATCTAACCCGCCCCGCCATGCAGCACTCAGACGTATCCGAACCCGTCCGGCTCGACAAATGGCTGTGGGCCGCGCGGTTCTTCAAGACACGCTCGCTCGCCACCGAAGCAGTGGCCGGCGGCAAGGCGCACGTGAACGGGGAGCACACCAAACCATCAAAGCCGCTGAAGGTCGGTGACGAGGTGCGCCTGCGACTCGGCCCGTATGAGCATATTCTGATCGTGCGCGCATTGGCCGAGCGGCGGGGTTCGGCTGCCGCCGCACAGGCACTGTACGAGGAGACGCCAGCGAGCCGCGAGGCCCGCGAGCGACTGGCGGCGCAGCTGCGCCTCGCGCCGCCGCCGTTCGTCTACGAGGAGAAAGGTCGTCCGACGAAGAAGGACCGCCGCGACCTGTCACGCTTCATCGATCGGAAGCGCCGGTGAGCTCGCGGAGCCGGGGGAAGACGCTCCGCGTGATTACGTGGCCGCCGTCGAACCGCACGAGCTCGTACGGCAGCCCTGCCGCGTCGAGCCGCGCGCGTTCCGCGCCGAGTGCGTCCTCGTCGATGTACTGATCGCGCCTGCCGATCACGATGGTGAGCGCGGTCCGTCGCAGGCGCTCGTTCGCTCGGGAAAGGTCCGTCTCCGGCGGCAGCAATCCACCCCAGAGGACGAGGCGCTGCACCGGTGCGCGACCGTGCACCAGCCAACGCGTGGCCGTGGCGGCGCCCTGGGAAAAGCCGATCACATTCAGCTGCGCACCGGCCCGCACCCGTTCGGCGATCACGTCGTCGTAGAGCGTGTCCAGATACTCGACGTAGTCGGCGATCTCCGACGCACGATCCTCGCGCGTCATCCACGTCGCGCCGACCGGCCGCTCGCTCGCCGGTGCCCGCTCGGGCCCGACGAGATAGTAGCGGTTCATCGCTTCCGGCGCGATGACGAGCGTGTCGTCCGTCGCCAGATCGCCGAAGAACCGGATGAACACTCCGGCCAACTGACTGTGTCCGTGCAGCACGAGCCACACGGTGCGCGTTGCGCCTGCCGTGCTCGCTGATCCGCCGAGTGTGTAATAGCGTGCGGTGCGGCGCACGCGCAGATGGTGGATGTGCGGCGCGCGCGAGTCGTCAGTCACGGGCGCGCCATTCCGCTGCGTGGAGTCTCAATCATCTGAATCTCATGTCCGAGGTTGGAGTGGCGGCCCGACTTTGCTAAGATATCTTGACATGGTGACCTCGTGACCCCCTCGGTGCTGTCGGAGCCGCTGCGCGCGTTCATTCGCGAGCACATTGCTTCGGTCGAGCAGGTCGAGGTGCTGCTGCTGCTCTATCGATCGTCGCCACGAGAGTGGAGCGCCGTGGCCGTAGGCCGCGAGCTGCGCATCGATCCGGTCTCGGCTGCCCGGCGGCTGGCCGATTTTCGCGAGCGCGGGCTGATTTCGGTCCGCCCCGCCGACGACGCCCTTGTGTACTGGTACGAAGGGTCTTCCCCGTCCAACGATCGCATGATCTCCGAGCTGGACCGCGAGTTCCGCGACCGTCGCACGACGCTCATCAGTCTGATCTTCTCGACTCCGTCCGACGACCTGCGCGCGTTCGCAGAGGCATTCCGGCTTCGCCCGAGGAACAAGGACTGATGGCCCGCGTCATCTACGCGCTGTGCGCGATCACGAGTCTGGTCTGCACATGGCTGCTGTTGCGCGGATACATGCGGACGCGCGCGCGACTCCTGCTGTGGAGCGGCCTCTGCTTCGCGTTCCTCACGCTGAACAACATCGTGCTGTACATCGATCTCGAGGTCGTTTCCTCGGTCGACCTCTCGGTGATCCGCGCCGTGCCCGCGGTGATCGCGCTGGCGCTGTTGATCTACGGCCTGATCTGGGAGACGCGATGAGCAACGTGCTGGCCGTGCTGTCGGGAATCATCATCGCCGGCTACGCCGTCGCCGGCCTGTTCTTCGTGCGCTTTTGGCGGCGGACGAAGGATCGGCTGTTCGGGATCTTCGGCCTGGCGTTCTGGCTCCTCTGTCTGCAACGCATTCTGCTCGCGCTGTCGGCCGACGCGGCGGCAGAGGATCGTGTGTATCTCTATCTCATCCGGCTGCTCGCCTTTCTGCTGATCATCGCCGGCATCGTCGACAAGAATCGGGACGCCGGCAGACCGGCCGCCTGACCGGCGATCAGCGTTTGCGCGAGGCTGGCGCCGACGGCGCCGCGGACGCGAGCAGCTGTGCCTGGGTGCTGCTGTGCTCGAGCAGGGCGATTGCCGTCTCGAGCTGATGGTCCAGCGAAAGCTGCTGCTCCTTGGCCGCCGCATCGCCGAACGCCAGTCGGGCCACGCGGCTCGCCAGGTCGCGCGTGAGGAAGATGCGCGCCGCGCTGTCGTACTTGGGATCGATGGCGATCTTGGCGACGGTGAGCCGGCGCATCAACTCGGTCGTCCACGCCGCGGGCGGCGTGAACCCGCGATCGACGTGATGCTGCAGCTCCAGCGCGTAGTCCTGAAGCACTGCATTGACGGTCTGCCCCTGCGCGGCAATCGCCCGCAGGAATGCGCGCTGGTCGGTGGGCAGCGTGTCGTTCGGCACGACGACGTCCGGGTGAATGCCGCCACCGCCATACACAATCCGACCCGCATCGGAGCGGTACGCCGGACGCGCCGCGGTGTCGCCGTTCGTCGAGTCCGGCCGCACGACGACGAAGTCGCCATTCGGGAGCAGCTTGCGCGGACGATGAATCGACCGTCCGCTCGGCGTATACCACTTGCCCGTCGTGATCTTGAGGTGGTAGCCGCCATCGAGCTGATAGAGCGACTGCACGAGCCCTTTGCCGAACGTGTTCGAGCCGACGACGAGCGCGCGGTCGTGATCCTGCAGCGCACCGGCGACGATCTCCGTCGCGGATGCCGATCCGTCGTTCACGAGCACGACGAGTGGAATGTCGAGGGCGAGGTGCTTGCCGCTGGCGCGTTCCACTTCCGCGGCCTCGTTGCGCGAGCGCACACTGACGATCTCCTGTCCTTCATGCAGGAAGAGGCTCGACGTCTCGAGCGCCTGCTCGACGATTCCGCCGCCGTTGTCCCGCATGTCGAGCACGAGGCCCTTGGCCCCTTGCCGCTTCAGGCTCGCGATGGCCGCGTCGACCTCCTCGGCCGTGTTCTCGTTGAAGGTCTGGAGCGGGATGTAGCCGATATGATCGCCGAATACCGCGGTGTAGGCGACCGCCGGAACGTGGACGACGCGCCGAGTGAACTGCAGCGTGATCGGATCGGAGACGTCAGGGCGCGTATAGGTGACGCTGACCTTGGAGCCCGGCTCGCCGCGGAGCAGATTCGAGACCTTGTCGAGCGACAACGGCCCGGTCGCGTGCTTGTCGACGGAGACGATGTGATCGCCCTCTCGCACACCGGCGTCGTCGGCCGGGGTGTTCGGGAACACGCGTTCGACGACGACCGTGCCCGGCGTGTCCTCGCCGATCAGCATGCCCGTTCCGCCGTACCGGCCGTTGGTCTGCCGATCGAATTCCTCCGATGCCTGAGGCGACAGCAGCTCGCTATAGGGGTCGTCGAGATCCTTGACGAGGCCCGAGGCGGCCTTCTCGTAGATCGCGGTGCTCGGCAGCGTATCGACGTACTGCGTGCTGACGAGCGACATGACCTGATTGAGCAGCATGGCGCCGGACCGCTGCGGCGGACGCTGGAGCAGGAAGCCGCCGGCCACGACCGGCACGGCCAGGATCGCGGCCGCGGCCGCGGTGCGGAAGCGTGGCATCGATATTTAGAGAACCTTGAAAGGTGCGATCAGGAGTTCGGCGTTCCCGCGCTGCGGGAGCGGATCTCGGCGATGCGCTGCGCCGGGCATGGCGTATGTCGCTGCGCCGTGCTGTCGACAGCCGCGGCGGGCTGACGGCCGGCCGCGTACAGGACGCGTTCGCGCTCGGGATGCGAGTCGCGGCGCTGCGACAGCATGCGATCGCCGCGCCCGGCGGTCGCCTGATTGGACGCTGCAGCGTGCGACACCGGGAGCGGCAGCACGCCGCCGTAGCCGACGATCCGGTGGGTGGGATCGGCGCGACCGACATTCACGAGCACAGCGCAGAGCAGGGCAGGAAGCACGATGCACGCGCCGATTCGCCGCCCGATACGTTGTACTCTGGTCATGAACCACGCTCCGCGGGTGAGGCCATCGTTTGTACACAGTACGAACGAGGGACGCGATTGTCAATGAAAAAACCCGCGTATCGGGGATCGAAGTCATCGTGTAACATGCTGCGGCTCCATTCTTTACGATTTCCCGACAACTTCACGCACGCCAACGGCAATTGATGCAGCAACACATCATCGAGCCGCGATCGGAATTGCAGGCCACCATCGCGTTGGCCATCCCTGTCGTCCTCGTGCAGGTCGGGTTCACGTCAATGGGACTCGTGGACACGATCATGGTCGGCCGCGTGTCCGCACGCGTGCTGGCCGCGGTTGCACTGGGCAACCTGTATTTCATGAACGTCGCGATCTTCGGGATGGGGACGCTGCTCGCCCTCGATCCGCTCGTGGCGCAAGCGGCCGGCGCGGGCGACTCGCGGGCCGTGTCGCAGGCGATGCAGCGCGGATTGATCATCGCGCTCGGGCTCTGCGCGCTCACCTGCCTGGTCCTCGCGCCCGCCGCACCAGTGCTGCGCGCGTTCGGGCAGTCGGAATCCATCATCCCCGACGCGGCGAGCTATGCGCGCATCTCGATCGCCGGCACGCTGCCGTTCTTCGCGTTCATCGTGTTGCGGCAGAGTCTCCAGGCGCTGCACCGCGTGGGGCCGATCGTCTGGACGATGGTCGCCGCCAACCTGACCAACGCGGGATTCAATTGGGTCTTCGTGTACGGGCACCTCGGCAGCCCGGCGCTCGGCGCGGCCGGCAGCGCCATCGCCACTGCGATCAGCCGATGGATCATGCTGCTGTTGCTGTTCGCGCTCGCGTGGCCCGAGCTGCGAACGCATCTGGTGCCCGTACAGCCGCACATCTGGAATGCACGCGCGCTGCGAAGCATGCTGCGCCTCGGCATGCCGATCGGCGCGCAACAAACGCTCGAGATGGGCGCCTTCGGCGCGATCGGGTTGCTCATGGGTGTGCTCGGCACCGTCGAGATGGCGGCGCACCAGATCGCGATCACGCTCGCCTCGCTCACGTTCATGGTGCCGGTCGGCGTCGCGACGGCGGCGGCCATTCGCGTCGGACGGGCGATCGGGGCGGGTAACGATGCGGGCGCGCGGGCGGCGATTCGCGCGGCGTACGTGTGCGGCCTCGGCTTCATGACGCTGACGGCGATCGCGTTCGTGACGCTGCCGCACATCCTCGCCCGCGCGTTCACGACCGACGTGCGCGTGGCGGCGCTGGCCGCGGCACTCATCCCGATCGCCGGTCTCTTCCAGATCTTTGATGGCGCGCAGGCGGTCGGGGCCGGCGTGTTGCGCGGCGCCGGCGACACGGCGGCCCCGATGATCGGCATGCTCGGAGCGTACTGGATGCTCGGCGTGCCGGTCGGCGCCTACCTGGGCTTTCACACCGCGATGGGCGCGCCCGGATTGTGGTGGGGCTTCGTCGTCTCGCTCGCCGCGGTCGCGCTGTTTCTCCTCATCCGCATTCGCGTGGTGTTCCGACGCGGACTGCTGCGCATTCAGCCGCGTTGAGTCCGCGTCAGGGTCAGGGCGGCGTAACGAGCAGCAGCTCGTCGATCACGTCCAGGGCCCGCTGCAACCGCTCGTCCCAGGAGCCGCGGATCACCGCCAGCGCCGTACCCGAGGCGGCGACCGCGTCGCGAAACAGCTGCTGCACCTCCTCGCGCAAGTGGCCGCGGTCGCGCACGCCGTCCGCCACCCACGGCGCGTCGATCTCCATGAGCAAATACACATCGGGCCGGCGCGCGGCGGCCGCTTCGCGAATCCACTCCGGACACCTGCCGAAGTAGTGCTCGCAGTACACGACGGTGCTCAACAGATCCGTGTCCTGGATGACGAGTCGCGCGGCGCGCGCGATGTGCTCGTCCTCGAGCGCAATCTGGCCGCGGGCGATCGCGCCATGATCGCCGAACTCGATCGGACCACTCTTACGCTCGGCGAACCCGCGCACGAACTCCGGCACCAGCTCCGCGTCGTATCGCGCGGCAAGCGTGGCAGCGAGCGTGCTCTTGCCGGTGGACTCCGATCCGGTGAGCACAACCCGGATCATGCCGCGCCCCGATTCAGTGAGCGCTTCCAGGCCACGTGCCCCATGATGGCGAGCACGAGATAGACGGCATAGTTGCCCGCGGTGAGATAAAGTCCCTTGAAGATGAACATGCCGACGTACACGACGTCGACGATGATCCAGAGCGTCCAGTTCTCGAGCAGCTTGCGCGTCATCATCCACTGCGCGATCAGGCTGACCGTCGTCGTCGCCGCGTCGACGTACGGCAGCGCGACGCCGGGGAGGTGCGACGTGAGCTTGCCGAGCGTCGCCCAGAGGGCGACGCCAATGACGGCACAGATCGCCCACACGCGCGCGGGCACCCTCGTCACGCGCAGCGTCGTACGGCCGGCGCCGCCGTACAGCCACTCGTACCAGCCGTACACGGACAGCGCGAAGTAGACGACCTGGAGGCCCATGTCCGAGTACAGGCCCGAGCGGAAGAACAGCGCGAAGTACAGCGCGACGTTCACCAGCGCCGTCGGCCAGCTCCAGATGTTCTCACGCACACTCAGGAACACGCTGACGATGCCGAACAGCACGGCGACGAGCTCGAGGCAGCTCGTGCCGTGCGCCGTCAGCCAGGCGCAGAGAAACGTCACGTCAGCGCGCGAGCGATGCCGAAGCGGCCGTGCCGGCGCGCTGGACCCGCGCCGCCGCGGCGTCGATCGCCGCGATCGTGGCCGGCGACGAGCCGCCGACTTCGATGTCGGTCATCGTGTGCAGCGCCTTCACGTAATAGTCGGTCCACGTATTCAGAATATCCTGCTCGTGGGCAACGTCTCCGCCGCCGCCGACAGCGGCGCGACTCAGCGCCTGCTCCGTGGTCAACCGCGCCAGCGCCGCGCGCTCGGTCTCGGCGATCAGCTCGCGTGCCGTTTCGCCGTTCGCGGAGGTGAGTGTGAGCACGGAGACGAGCGCCGCGTTGCCGACGTTCGTCAACTCGGGAATCGACACCTTGTCGAGCCGGTCGCCGTCCGTGTGGTAATAGACATCCGTGAAGTGCCAGAACAGCGCGCCGGGTTTGTGAAATTGCAGGAATGGCGTATGATCGCTGCCGCCCTCGAACGGATTGGCGCGTACCACCCAGCCGGTGGACGCCGCCTGGTCGAGGCAGCGGTTGATCAGATAATCGTTATAGTAGCTGGGCATCAGATCGGCCTTCGTGATCGCGCGCCCGCCCCACGCCGTGTGATGATCGTTGCCGCGCGTCCAGATGGCCGACGGATCGGGCATCTTCTCGATGAGAAACGTGCCGCCGGTCTTCTTCGTGTCCTCGCCGGTCATGTCGAGGCTCAAGCCCCATTTCACGCCGCGCGTACGGACCGAGTCGGCGGCGAGATAGTTCCGCGTCTGCGCGATCTCGAGGCCGAACAGCATCGTGATCGACCGCTCCGGACGGATGGCACCGCGGCGCACGAGCGCCGCGAGCACGCGAGCCATCTCGCTCAGATCGCCGACACCGCTGGCGTTGTCGTTCGTGCCCGGCTCCTGCACGTGCGCGCTGAGCACGTACCGTTGGTCGGGCGCCCGGCTGCCGCGTACGTCGGCGACAAGAGTCATCTCGTCCGACGGGTACATCTTCGACACCGTGCGCACGCGAACGCGTACCGGTCCGCGCGCAAGCGCCGCGCGCAGCCGAGTGACCGCATCGTACGACAGCGGAATGCCCCACGCCGTGCGAGTGGAGTCGTACGTGACCGAGCCGAATTGAATCGAGTGCGTGTGCGTCGCCGGCTCGGTATAGGCAGGCATGCCGTACGTGAGCACACCGAGTGCGCCATTGCGCATCACGGCGGCGGAGAACACGCGGCCGACGTTGCCGTCCGCGAGCACGATCTTGCCGGCTACCGATGTTCGCGCGTAGTCCGCCGCGGTGCCCTTCCCCACGTCGACCAGCTCGGCGACGACACCCGTATCCGGCGTCGAGAACGAATTGATCGCCAGCATGTTGCGGTTCGTCGCGAAGCGGAGCACCGGCGCGGACTGGCCGACGATCGTCACGCTCGCGTCGACCGGCTCCCAGGCCGGCATAGCCATCGGGCGATGCTCGATGCGATACGTCAGCACGTCCGTCGGCTTCGCCGTGCTCTGCTCGACGTAGCCCGCCGCCTTGAGAATACTCTCAACACGATGGATGCTGGCGTTGAACCCCGTGTTGCCGGGCCAGCGAAAGTACTGGTCCATGAACGCGACCACGTCGTAGGCGCGCTGGCCGGAGAACTCGGGACGCACGAGATTGAAATAATGCTGGACGGCCGGCGGAATCTCGCGCGGGGCCGAGCGCGTCGGCTGCTGCGCGATTGCCGGACTCGTGGCGACGGCGCCCGCGAGGAGCGCCGCGACGGAGGCGACCCGCCTCACTGGCCACCTGCCCGCGAGGCGTTCTTGCCGACGAGCTTGAGCAGCTCGGCCACCGCGGCATCGAGCTGCGAATCTCGGCCCGTGTAGCTCTCGCCGATCGGCCGGCGAACCAGCACGTCCACGCCGCGCGGGTGCATCTCCATCGGCTCTCCGTTGTGATCGGTGATGCGCTCGAACGGCATGCGCACGCTCGACTGTCCGTCAACGAGGCCGATGTCCGAGGTGAAGATGATCCAGCCCGCCGTCGAGTCGCCGACCACCGGCCCGATCTTGAGCGCGCGCCAGCCCTCGGTGAAATCCTCGGCGTCCGAGAGCGAGTGCATGTTCGTCACGAGCACCACTGGCTTCTCGAGCGACCGCTGGCCGACGACCGTGCGGCCCGGCGACGCAGTAAAGTCGCGTGGCGTGAACTTGAGGTAGCCGTGCCGCTTGAACACGTCGATCGCGTAAGGATTCACGAAGCCGCCGTTGTTGTTGCGGATATCCACGACCACGCCCTCGCGCGACCGATTCTCGACGTCGAGATCGAGATACAGCTTGGTCAGCGAGTTGGCACTCATGTCGGCCATGTGGACGTAGCCCAGCCGCCCCCCACTGATCTTGTCGACGTAGGCGCGCCGGCCCTCGACCCAATCGTCGTACAGCAGCGACTTGGCAGTCGCACCATTCACGGGCTGCACGTCGACCTCGCGCGAGCCGGCGGCAGTTCCACTCCGGCTCACCGTCAGTGCTACGCGGCGGTCGATCTTGTACATCAGCAGTGAGTCCAGATTCGTGTGTGGCCCGATCGCTTCGCCGTCGACGGCGGTGAGATAGTCGCCGACCGTCACGCCGCTCACCGCGGCGGGGCTCAGTCCGAGCACTTCGCTCACGCGGAGCCGGCCGCTGCGCTCGTACTCGGCCCGGTCGAAACGCACGCCGAGCCGGCCGACGTTGGCCTGCGGCGAGAAGCTCGGTCCATTCACGCCCGAATGTGAGGCATTGAGCTCGCCGACCATCAGGCGGAGAATGCGCCGGAAATCTTCCGTCGACGCGGCGTCCTCGACATAGGGCGTGTACTCCTGCTCGACCGCCTTCCAATCGACGCCGTTCATCTTTGGATCGAAGAAGTTGATCGCGAGCGTGCTCCACGCCTGATGGAACACCGCCATCTTCTGTGCATCGAAGTCGACGTCGAGCTCCGCCGTCACCGGGATCATGCGATTCTGCCGCGACTCGACGGAGATCGCCGCGATGCGGCCGTTCTCGAGGTAGTACACCTCCTTGCCGTCGGGCGAGAATACGGGTTGCGACTTGTTGCCGGGCGTCGACGTGAGCTGTCGCGCCACGACGCGTCCGCGCGCCAGATCGTCGAGCGAGTACGTGTAGAGATTCTGCTGGCCGGCCGCCGACGCGGAGAGCAGCGCCGTCTTGCCGTCCGGGCTGATGATCACGCCCCGCGCGTTCACGCCGACGGGCACGATGCTCGTGCGGCGGCGAATGTCGTCGAACACGATTCGCGTCGGACGCCGCGCGCGGGCGCGCGCACCGGAGCTATCGCGTGCCGAGTCGCCGCGGGCGAGCGCGGTATCGCGTCGCGGCGCTTGCGGCTGCGGCGCCGGCTCGGTGGGCGTGCCGGGACGCGTCGGCTGCTCGCGGAAGAGATTCCGGAACTGATCCTCGCGAAAGCGTGGCGTGCGCGGCACGAGATCGACGCGCGCGATCTGTCCGTCTTCGGTGCGCTGCGATGTGGCGAACAGCAGATACGTACCGTCGGGACTCCAGGCGAGACTCCCGCCGAAGACGTTGGGCAGGAAGGCGACCGCGTGCGCATCGCCGCCCGCCGCGGGCACGACATGAGGATTCTGGAATTGGTCGGCGTCGTCGCTCAGGTAGCCGACCCATTTGCCGTCCGGCGACCAGGCGATCACGTGTTCGGGAAAGGACGGCGGCCGCGGGAAGATGCCCTGGGCCAGCAGCCGATCGCGCTTGGTGGCCATGTCGATCACGCGCAGCTCGCGCGCCCCGCGGGTATACGCGAGCTGCGAACCGTCCGGCGACCAGACGGGTGTGATGTCGTTCAGCGGGCCTTCGGTGAGCCGTGTCTCGGTGCGGGTGCCGAAGTCGTACATATAGAGGTGCGTCGGTCCATCGCGGCTCGAGACGTACACGAGTCGGCGGCTGTCCGGCGCCCAGGCAAGATCGCTCTCGAGATCCGGTGTCGCGGTGACGCGCACCGCATCGCCGCCATCGCGCGCCGACGCCGCGAACACGTCGCCGTGCGTCGTGAATGCGATTTTTCTTCCGTCAGGCGACAACGCGAGCGTCTGGAAGCCCTGCGTCAGCGTGAGGTGCTCGCTGCCGGTCGCCGCGCTCGCGCCGCGAAGGGTGATCGGCAGCTCGCTGGCGCGATTCGACGCGACGTCGTACGCCCAGATGCCGAAGTTGCGCTCGAAGACGATCGTCTTGCCGTCGTACGACGCCGTTGGCCAGAGCACCCGGCCGTCGCGGAAGGACGTGAGCGCGCGCGACGCATGTCCGGCGAGCCGCGTCTCCCACAGGTTGGCGCTGCCGGTCTTGTCGGAGACATAGTAGACGGTGCCACCGTCGGCGCTCCACATCGGCCACGCATCCTTCGCCGCATCGTCCGTGAGCGCTTCGTACGTTGGCGTGGCGCCGTCGTCGTGGACGAGCCAGATCTGGCTCTCATCGATGTGGCTGTGACCGTGCCGCCACCAGTCGGAGCTCGTGCGACCCTTGCCGGTGAACGCGAGCGTATGCGCGTCCGACGGCGACGGCGACGACCAGTACTCGTTCGCGTAGCGATCGGCGCTCACCTGCACCGGCGTGCCACCGTCGACACTGATCTCGTACAGGTCGTTCATGCCCGAGATGTCCTTGCTCGTCGACGAGAAATAGATTGTGCGTCCGTCGCGCGACCACGAGTCGAGCTGGTCGTTCACGTCGTTGAAGGTGAGGCGACGCAATTGTCCAGTGGCGAGCGTCAGCACGTAGATGTCGCCATTGCCCGTACGCGTCGAGATGAATGCCAGCCGCGCTCCATCGGGCGAGTACAGCGGCCGAGAGTCGTACGCCGGATGCGACACGAGCAACCGCGCTTCACCGCCGCTCGCCGGCACCGTCCAGATGTCGCCGCCGGCGACGAACGCGATCTCGCGCCGATCCGGCGAGATCGCCGGCTCGGAGAGCGCAGGCTTCGGTGTGACGGCCGGCGCGCTGCGAGCCTGGCTGGCGGGTGAATTCGAGAAAGCCGGCGCAAACGCGAGCAGCGCGGCGCCGGTGAGGAGCGTGGAATGCGACGTGAACGAGAACGACACGGACGGCTCCAGGCGTGGGGACGGAGGCGGGAGACGAACGGAAGCGGCAGACGATCGACTGCGCCTGAATACTGCAGCAAACACCCGCGCGCCGCACCCTGTAGCTTCAACGGCTCATGGAACTCCTGTCGATCGATCCGCTGCATCCCGACGCCGCCGCAATTGCGCATGCGGCGGAGCTGCTCCGCGCCGGCCGTCTCGTCGCCTTCCCGACGGAGACCGTCTACGGACTCGGTGCAAATGCGCTCGACCCGCGTGCGGTCGAGCGGATCTACGCGGCCAAGGGACGGCCGGCGTACAACCCGCTGATCGTCCACGTCGCGAGCGTGGAGTTGGTGTCGAGCGTGGCGACGGCGTGGCCGGAACGTGCGGCGCGTCTCGCCGACGCGTTCTGGCCCGGGCCACTGACGATGGTGCTGCCAAAGCGCAGCGTGGTGCCGGATGGCGTGACGGCCGGACTGCCGTCGGTTGCGGTGCGCGTGCCGTCACATCCCGTTGCGCATGCGCTGCTCGCGGCGGCGCAGATTCCGGTCGCCGCGCCAAGCGCGAACCGTTCGATGATGCTCTCGCCGACGACGGGCCGTCACGTCGCGCGATCGCTCGGCGACGCCGTCGATCTGATTCTCGACGCCGGGCCAACGACAGTCGGCATCGAGTCGACGGTCGTGGATCTCACGAGCGAGGAGCCGGTGCTGCTCCGCCCAGGCACGATCTCGCTCGTGCAATTGGAGGCGGTGCTCGGACCGGTGCGGCGCGTCTCGGCGTCGAACAGCGACGCGGCCCGCCCATCGCCCGGCATGCTCGATCGGCATTACTCGCCGCGCGCGGCGTTGTTCATCGCGTCAGCCGCGGAAGTCGCGCGCCAATGCGCGAACGTGCAGGCGCGCGGCCAGCGCGCAGGCGCGCTCGTCATCGACGCACCCGCGCCGGCGGGCGCGATCACGACACGGCTGGCGCGCGACGCCGGCGAATATGCGTCCCACCTCTACGCCGCGCTCCACGACCTCGACGACGCGGGCTGCGACGCCATCATCGTCGAGCAGGTGCCGGACGGGCCGGCGTGGCTGGGGGTACGCGACCGGCTGGCGCGCGCGGCGCGATCGGGCGGTGAGTCCGGAGGCGGACACCCGTAGTATTGTCCGTGGTGATGCGGTCGATCAGCTTGTGCAGCGGATCGATTCCGGCGCGGTACGGCAGCGAGTCGACGACCACCGTGATCTTCTGCGCTCCCGCGTGGATGCGCCGCTTGCCGAGAAACAGCGGCACGCCGACTTCGGGATCGATCGTCGCGCTCGGCGTGGACGGCGCTTTGGCGAACACGCCAATGTCGATCCAGTCGTTCATCGATTGCGGCGTTTCGGCGCCGACGCTGTCGGCGCGCACCTTCTTGGCGTTCACGTAGAGATCGACCGCATACTGGCCACCGGTCGTGTCGCGCACGAGCGCCGAGTCCGTGCGCAGCTCATAGAGCGTGATGTGCTCGAACAGATCCGAGATGAGATACTTGAGCGAATCCGGCGTCGCGGCGCGAATTGCATCCACGAGCTGGAGCGACGTGGGGTACGGCGGTCCGCGGAACTTCGTCGCATTCAGAAAGCCGCGCACGGCGGCGTTCATGCGGTCCTCGCCGAGGTAGTCGCGCATGGCGTAGGTGACGAGCGCGCCCTTGTTGTAATGGATGTACGGCTGGTTCTCGCCCAGCTCGAGCGGCATCTCGCGCTGGCGCTCGGTGCTGCGGCCGAGGAGGTAGCCGTCCAGCTCGTACTCCAGAAACTTTCGCATCGCTGCCGGCCCGAATTCCTTCTCCATCACCATCAGGGCGGAGTACTGCGCCATGGTCTCGGACAACATGGTCGAGCCCTGCGCGCTGGCGCCGATCACCTGGTGCGCCCACCACTGATGCGCCACTTCGTGCGCCGTGACGTAGAACGGGTAGTCGAGATCGGACGGACTCTCGACGCGGGCGATGAATCCGAGCGCTTCCGAGAACGGTATCTCGTTCGGCAGCGACTGCGCGAACGTGGCGTAGCGCGGGAACTCGACGATGCGCAGTTGATGAAACTGGTATGGACCGAAGTGCGCGGTGTCGTAGTCGAGCGACTTCTTCATCGCGTCGAGCATGCGGTCCACGTTGTAACCGTGCATCGGCGCGTAGTCGATCTCGAGATCGACGTCGTGCCACTTGGCCTTCTTCACCGCGTATCGCGCCGACTGGAACGCCCACAGATCGAGGATCGGCGCGTCCATCGTGTAGTGGAAATACCGCCGGCCGTTGGCCACCCACTCGCGCTGGAGGTATCCCGACGTGATCGCGAGCTGGTCGGTGTCGGTGCTGACGGTCGCGTCGTACGTCAGCCAGTCCGAATCGTGACTGATGTAGTTGTTCGCCCACGTGGTCGTATCCGTCGGCGGCCGCATGCGCGCTCTCGCCGGCAGATGCTCCTTCTTCCGCGCGTCCTCGTCCTGGATTTCCGCCCGCGGATCGTAGCCGATCGACGGCATGAACTGGCTGTTCTCGAGGAACGTGCCGTTGCCGGTGACCGAGAGGTCCTGGATGTGGTTGGCGAATCCGCGGTGAATTCGGCCGAACGTGAAGTGCATCAGCATCGAGTCGCCGGGCGCGAGCGGTCGGCTCAGTCGATAGATGAGATACTGGCGCGGCCGATCGGTGAGCACGCGCATCGACGGCCGGTCGAAGCCGAGCCGCCGGATGTCGAGGGCCTCATCCACCGCCAGGTGGATCGAATCGATCGGCGACGCGGTCTTGTTGCGGAGCACGTACTGGCCGGTGATCACGGCGCTCCGTTTTGACGGATACAAGTCGACGTTCACGGTGATGGCGGTGATCCGTGGCTGCGGCACGTGCTCGAACCGCTTGTACAGCCGCTCGCGCTCCGCCCGCAGGTGCCGGTCGGCGCTGCTCGAGCGGTACGTGTTCAGTACGTTCGTATTGTAGAAGATGAATGCGCCGCAGGCGACGAACACGGTTGCGGCTCCGGCGGTGGTCCAGCGCGCCCCGCGGCCGAAGCGGAGCCGCGCGAGGTGCGCCCGCACGCCGAACCGCGTCTCCTCGCCGCGCACCCAGAACAAGTCCGCGGCGATGAGCATCAACAGGGCGAACGCGCTCCAGTACACCTTCCACCACACGAACGGCCAGACGAACGGGCCCCAGCCATTCATGTCCGAGTAGGTCGACCCCGAATCGGACGAATAATGGTAGAGATTGTGCTCGAGCCCCAGCCCGCTCATCGCACCGGCACCGATGAAGGCGAGGATCACGAGCAGGTGGCCCATGTACTTGTGATTCACGAGCACGTGAATCGTCATCGCCAGCGCCGCGACGAGCAGCATGTCGATGAGCTGGAATCCGAGCAGCGATTGGAGATAGAGCGGAATCTCGAACCGGAAGTAGCCGCGCGCAGCCTGGTTGGCGATGCCCGCGAGCATCGTCACGAGGAGCAGCGAGAGGATGACGCCGGCGAGCGCCGCGAACTTCGCCGTGAACGTCACGACGTTGCTGATCGGCGTGGCATCGTAGATCTGATGCAATTGCACGTCGCGCTCCGCCCACACCAGTTCGCCGGAATAGAACGCAATGATCACCAAAATGAACAAGGCGAACGAACCGCTGAGGATCTCGACCATCTGGTACGTGACCGGCCACGTCGTCGTGCCGAACAATTTCCCCGCCGCGCGCGCCGCCACGACGAGATACAGCAGGCCCGCGCCGACGATCACGCCGAAATACCGGCTGCCGAGAATGCGCCAGATCGATCGCGCGAAGATCGACCGGAACTGCACCCAGCGCGCTGCCGCGTCGAAATGCTGCGTGTGGGGCGGGAGCGCGGTCATGCGCAACGGCGCGATGTTCTCCGCCGCGAGGTCCTCGGCCTCGGCGACCGCCGGCGATTCGATCGTCGCCGGCTCGGATACGGGAGCGGCCGCCGGGGCGGCACCGGGAAGCTCGTTTAACGAATGCGCAAACCGGAATCGGACGTAGGCGAGCACCAGGATGGCGCACGCGACGCAGATCCAGATCAGCCGATTCTCGAGCAGCACGCCGGTCATCGGCACGAGGCGCGTGTTCTTTTCGGCAATCGACCAGTACTGCGTGAGCGAGGCCTGCGCCCGCAAGCCGAACGGATCGACGAGTCCGGCGAGCTGCTTGTCCTGGACGTCGGTGAACAGCGTGCCCGCCAGCAGATAGCCGATCAGCAGCACGGCCCCGCCGACGTAGTTCGGCAGCATCTGCCGTGTCAACGCGACCAGCGCAAAGAAGATCGCCGCCGTGAGAAACAGGTTCGGCAGCACGAGGCTGGCGTACGGGCCTACGTACGACATCAGCCGGAATGGCGCGATCTTGTCGGCGTGCACCCACGGCGAAAGCGCCGCGGCCAGCGCACCGATGCCGATGCCGAGCATCACGATCGCATTGACCACCAGCGTCCCGGCGAAGCGTCCGCCGAGGAACGCCGCCTTGCTCACCGGCAGCGTGTAGAACAGCGGGTCGGCGTGCGCTTCATAATCCTTGTATAGCGCGTTCCCGGCCAAGGCCGCGGTGATCGATACGCCGAGCAGCGAGAACACGGGAATGAACGACGCGAGCGCGAACGGCGCGTTGGCCATGACCTTGCCGCCGCTCCCCACCGCGAGGTTCAACTGATCCCACGCGCCGCCCGCCACGAGCATGAACAGAAACGCGATCGAGAAGAAGATCAGGAAGTACACCCACGTCGAGATCCGCCGCAGGTAGTACCGGATCTCCCAGCGCAGAATCGCGAGAAATGCCGTCATGCCGCCGGCGCCGGCTGACGCATCGCCGCGAAGTACACATCCTCGAGCGTCGCCTGGGCGGGCTCGAAGCCGGCTTCCGGCGCGGCCTCGGCATACACGCGGACGAGCGTCCGGCCGCCGGCGAGCTTGGTCGAGATCACGTGGTGTGCCTGCTGGTACGCGGCCAGCTCGCCGCGCTCCACGGCGCGTGTCCACACACGGCCCCGCAGCTCGGCGATGGCGGCCTGCGGTTCACCCTCGAGACGGATCTCGCCGCGGTCGATGATCGCCATGCGCGAACACAGATCGCTCACGTCGTCGACGATGTGCGTCGACAGGATGACGATGCTGTTCTCGCCGAGCTCCGCGAGCAGGTTGAGGAAGCGCACGCGCTCGGCCGGATCCAGTCCGGCCGTCGGTTCGTCGACGATGATGAGCCGCGGATGGCCGAGCAGCGCGACGGCGATTCCGAACCGCTGCCGCATGCCGCCGGAGTAGCTGCCGAGCTGCTTGGTGCGCGCGTTCTGGAGGTTGGTCTGCTCGAGCAGCGCATCGACGATCTGGCGCCGCTCACCGCGATCCGTGATGCCCTTGAGAATGGCGAAGTGATCGAGCATGTCCTCCGCCGTCACTCGCGGATACAGGCCGAACTCCTGCGGCAGATAGCCGAGTGTGCGGCGCACTGCCTGTTTGTCCCGCAGCACGTCGATGTCTCCGAGATGCGCCGCACCGGTGTCCGCTTCCTGCAACGTCGCGAGGATGCGCATGAACGTCGACTTGCCGGCGCCGTTCGGACCGAGCAGACCGAACATGCCCTGCGGAATCGTGAGCGTGACGCCGTTCAGCGCACGCGTGCCGTTGTCGTACGTCTTCGACAGCCCTTCGATACGAAGCTCCATGCACTCCTCCGGAAACGACCTTACCAGACGGCCTCGAAGGCGACCAGCGCAAAGGTCGCGCGAGGCGCGCTCACGTTTGGAAAACTCTGATGCACCACATTGAGCAGCACGCGCCCCGCTCCGCCGTCGATCGCGCAGCTCGCACCAGCGACAATCTGGCGCTCGAGCGCATCGTTCACCGACTGTTCTGCGCCCAGGTCTCGATCCCACGTGTCCGCGCGCGCCACGAGCTCGATCCCGCGGCCCGGACGCACCGCGGTGAGCGCGTACCAGCCGAACCGCCGCAGCGCGCCATCGGTTCCACCCATCGCTTCGGCGCGGACGGTCACGCGTCGCGTGGCATACTGCGCCTCACCGCCGGCGCGCTGCCTCCGCTGCTCCGCCGGCCCGCCCTCGAACGCGCCGGATCCGCCGACCTGCAGCCCAGGGACGGCGCGCGCGTGCCAGACCAGCCGCCCGATGACTGCCTTCTGGGCGTTGGTGTCGGTCGTGTTCTGGCTCTCGCCGGTTTCGTTGAATACGCCAGCGTGATACTCGAGCCCGGAGGTGGTCGCGCCGTTGAGCGAGACGCCGATGTCCCGCACGTCGCCGAATCCCGTGCCGCGCGAGCGCTCGACGATGAACATCGTGCGCTCGATCGTCTCGACCTGCGGCGTGGGAATAGTTCCCTCGAGCGAGAGCGGCAGCAGCTGCTGGCCGGCGTCGATCTGCAGCGCGCGATTCACGACGTACGTGACGGCCGCGTCCTGCAACGGGCGGCCGTGCTGGTCCAGCGCCACGCCGCTAAGGGCCCCCGCCGAATCGCTGCGCGTCGCGAGTCCGATCACCTTCGCTGCGTCGAATCCGACCCGCCAGAGCAGATGCGGCGACAACACGCCGGAAACCTTGAGATCCGCTTTGCGGAGTCGATACCCGTCGATCGTCGTGGGATCGCCGGCGCGATAGTATACCTCGACGAAGCCATGAAAGTGTACGTCGGCGGCGGCGCGCGACACGAGAGACGAGTCCTGCGCCGCGGCGCCGCTCGAAGACAGCGCGATGGCGAGCGCGCCCGAGGCGAGCGCACGAATGGGGGGCATCAGGGGCGGGAGTAACAGAAAGGTGACGCGGCGCGGTGCGCGCCTGCGGCGAAATTGCGACGCAATATCTTAGGGGATATCTCCTCCAGGTGCGAGTCATCCGTGCACAGTGCTCCTCGACATCCCTTCTGCCGTTCCGCCTTGCGCGCACCGCTCGCGCTCGCGGTGTTGCTCGTTGCCGGCGCATGCAGCCAGCGACCGACGTCCGAGCTCGCGACGAACGATTCGCTCGGCACGCGCCTCGCGCCGCGTTTGCCGACCGGCGTGACGCTCGATCCCGTCACGCCGATGACGACCATCGGCCCAATGCCGCTCACGATGCGACTTGCTCCCGAGGGCGGCCGCGTGGTGCTCTCGCTCGGCGGCTACGCTCGGCAGGGCGTGGAGGTCGTCGACGTCGCGACTGGCGCAGTGCTGCAGGACGTGCCGCAGGCATCCGCGTTCGTCGGCCTCGTGTTCTCGCGCGATGGCCGTACGCTGTATGCGTCCGGCGGCAATCAGGACGTGGTCTATCGGTACGACTGGAGCGGCGGCCGCGCCACATTGCGCGACAGCCTCGTGCTCGCGGTCAAGCGGCCGAGGCGCCCGGGCCGGCGCTACCCCGCGGGCATCGCGCTCTCGCCCGACGGACGCACGTTGTACGCGGCCGAGAATCTCGCCGACTCGCTCGCCGTCATCGACCTCGCGTCCGGCGCGGTCAAGCAGCGAGTGCCGACGGATCGCTATCCATACGACGTCGCCGTCGACGCGGCGGGCACCGTGTACGTCTCCAACTGGGGAGCAAATACCATTTCGGTATTCGAGCCGGACGGCGAGGGCAGCGTGCGCGCCGTCAAGCCGATGCTCGTCGCGAGACATCCGTCGACGCTCGAGCTCAACGCGGATGGCTCACGGTTGTTCGTCGTATCGGGAAGCACCGATCATGTGGCGGTGATCGACACGAAGTTGCGTCGCGTCATCGCGCGCCTGCTCGATCCGCCGCCGGCCGGCCCGCACGAGGGGTCGACGCCGAACAATCTCGCGCTCTCGGCTGACGGCACGCGGCTGTTCGTCGCCGAAGCGGATGCCAACGCCATCGGCGTGTTCGATCTTTCGGCGGCGACGTCGAATGTTGCCGCGGCGCATGGCACGGATCGACTGAGCGGTCGAATTCCCGTCGGCTGGTATCCGACGGCCGTGCTCCCGGTGGGCGGCACACTGCTCGTGGCAAATGGCAAAGGTCGCGGATCCCAGGCAAATCCAGGCGGCCCGCAGCCGACTCGCCCGCACGAAGGCCAATACACGCTGAGTCTCATCGCCGGCGGATTGATGCGCGTGCCGCTTACCGAAACGGCCGGCGATGCGCTGGCGCGAATGACGGCGCGCGTCGTGGCGGCGAATCACTGGGCCGACGGGCCGCAGCGGCACATCTACCCGCCGTTCGCGCACGTCATCTACATCATCAAGGAGAATCGCACGTACGATCAGATTTTCGGCGATGATCCACAGGGCGATGGCGACACCTCGCTCGTGTTCTTTCCGCGACCGATCTCGCCGAATCATCACGCGATCGCCGACCGCTTTGGCCTGTTCGACCGCTTCTTCGTCGATGCCGAGGTGAGTGCGGACGGACATAACTGGTCGACCGCAGCGTACGCGACGGACTATCTGGAAAAGACGGTACCGTCGAACTACTCGGGCCGCGGCCGCACGTACGACTACGAGGGCACGAACGGCGGCTTCGGCCTGGCGCACGTGCCGGAAGACGACATTGCCGAGCCGGCGAGCGGCTATCTGTGGAACCTCGCCGAGCAGAAGGGACTGACCTTCCGCAACTACGGTGAATTCGTTTCACCGTCGTCGGACGACGCCGACGATCCGCTGCCGGCGGGCTACCGCGGCAACAAGCCATTCCTGTTCTCGAATACCAATCCGCTCTACCCCGGCTTCGATCTCACGATCAAGGACCAGCACCGCGCCGACGTCTGGCTGGCCGAGTTCGAGCAGTACGTGCGCCGCGATTCGATGCCAGCGCTGGAGATCGTGCGACTGCCGAACGATCACACGTCGGGCGCGGCGGCTGGCCACCCGACGCCTCGCGCCGCATTCGCGGACAACGATCTCGCACTCGGCCGGATGATCGAAGCGCTGTCGCACTCGCCGTTCTGGAAGAACACCGTGGTGTTCGTGCTCGAGGACGACGCGCAGAACGGTCCGGACCACGTCGACTCCCACCGGTCCTCGCTGCTGGTGATCTCGGCCTACAACCGACCGGGCGCGATTCACCGTTTCGTCAACACGACCGACGTGCTGCGCACGATCGAGGAGATTCTCGGAGTGCAGTCGATGTCACAGTTCGACTATTTCGGTCGGCCGCTCCGCGATATCTGGGCAAGCACGCCCGACCTGCGGCCGTACACGCATCTGGTGCCCGCCGTGTCGCTCGACGAGATGAATCCCGCCGGCACTCGTGGGGCGCGCGAATCGGAAGGTCTCGACCTGCACGTGGAGGACGTGGCGGACGAGGGATTGTTCAACCGGATTCTGTGGCGGACGATCAAGGGTCCCGACTCGCCGTATCCCGGTACGCGCCGGGCGTCGGCTCAGGACCTGCGGATCGATCGGTAGGTCAGGTCTTGTGCCTGAAGATGATGCGGCCGCGCGTGAGATCGTAGGGCGAGACCTCGATCGTCACCCGGTCGCCGGCGAGCACGCGAATGCGAAACCGTCGCATGTTGCCGCCGAGTGTGGCGAGCACGTTGTGTCCATTGGTCAACTGCACGCGGAAGGTGGCGTTCGGCAAGACTTCCGTCACCTGTCCTTCGAGCTGTATTGGTTCTTCCTTGGCCATGTAGTCCCGGTGGTGGGTGTGCGAGCGCTAGAAGTATAGGGCCGCAATCGGAGAACTGTAAGACAATCCACGAATTGAAACAACAACGGGGGCCGGTTGCCGGCCCCCGTTCGTATGTACGCATGTCGCTGGTTACGGTTTCTTCGTCTTGTCGACGTTGTTGCCGATCACGCCACCCAGAATTCCACCGACCGCGGCACCGATCAAGCCGCCCTTCACCTTGTTGCGACTCGTCACGGCGCCGATCACGGCGCCTGCACCGGCGCCGATCGCCGCGTCGCGCTTCGTGTGCTTCACGACCGTCGGCGCCCGCGCGGTGGTGGTCGTCGTCACGCTGCCGCTCGAGCCGCTGCTCCGCGCCGAGCTGCCGCTACTCGATCCGCTCGACCTGCGATGGTGCACCGTCGCAACCTCGCCGGACGAGCTGTGCGTCGCTGGCACCGCGGATCCGTTCGCGGTCAGCGCGTTCGGCGCCGGCGCGCGCTCGGCCGCCGACAGGCTGTCGAGCTGGGCCTGATTCTGCTGCGCGGCAAGCGAGAGATCCGTATTCAGTGTGGTATCGGCGGCGTTGCCGCCGCTTCGGCTGCACGCGCCCGCCGCGATGAGCGCGGCACACGCGAAGGCGGTCAATCTCGAAATCATCGTTCCTCGGCATCGTTACGGGTCGCACCGAGCAGGGCAGAGGCCGTGCCATCTGCATCGTCATCCGAGCTGCGTTCGGTGGTGCCGGCAGATTCCATCATCGTTCGCGTCAGGGCCCGACAGCTGAGGTGCTCCGCCTGCTCGAGAAAGCGGGACACGATTGTCAGCGCTTCGGTAAACGCGCGGCCACGTACGTCGGCGGACCGGCGTCGAATGGCTCGCTCGATCTCCTCCTCCAGAATCAGCCACTCGCGGCGCAGCGTCTCGGTGGTCCATCCCAGTCGCGCACGCTGTGCACCGTGCCGCTCGGCGACGACACGCTGAATGGCCGTGCCGTCCGCAATCAGTGCCGACGGCTGACCGCCCGTTTCTTCCACGGCGATGAGCACGCCCGCGAGATCGGCGATGTACGTCCCGACGTGATCGGCGAGCTGGGACGTACGCAGCGCCCGCGCGCCGGGGGCTACCTCGTCGTTGCGCAGACGCGTGACGAACGACGCGACGATATGCTCCAACTCGTGCACGAGCGATTCGCCGATGTCGGCCAATCCGTGAACTGGTCTCGAGGGCTCGATCGAAGCTCGAGTTCGCTCCGCGACTCCCAACGCACGATCGGCGGGACGAAGCCAGAGCGTGAACGTCGAACCACGTCCGAGCTCGCTGCGCACGGTGAGGTCTCCCCCCATCAGGCGGGCGAGTCGCCGGCTGATCGTCAGGCCGAGACCGGAACCGTCGTTCGGCCGCGTGTGTCCGCCTTCGACCTGCACGAACGGGTCGAAAATCGTCGAGAGCTGTTCCGGCGGAATTCCTATCCCGGTGTCCGCCACCCGCAGGTAGACCCATCGCTCCGATTGCGCGAGTCGTGCCTCGGGATCCGGTTGTCGCGTGGCGCCGCACTCGAGGCGGACCTGGCCGGCGGTTTCCGTGAACTTCACCGCGTTGTTCAGCAAATTGACGAGAATCTGTCGAACTCGGTCTTCGTCGCCGGAGTACACCGCATCGGGGTCGCCGCTGCAGCTCGCCGAGATGTTGATGCCGCGTGATTCGGCAGCTGGCTGCACCAGTGCAAGCGCCGCATCGGCGGTTTCTGTGGCGCGCGCGACACCGATCTCGAGCGAGAGGCGCCCGGCTTCCACCTTCGCCAAGTCGAGGACTTCGTTGACCAACCCGAGCAGGTGCCGTCCACTGGCACGAATGCGCGACACCTGTTGACGCTGTTCGGCAGTGAGCGGACCGCCGATGCCGAGATCCAGCAGCTCGGCGTACCCGATCACCGCGTTGAGCGGCGTACGCAACTCGTGGCTCATGACGGCGAGGAACTCCGACTTCGCCTGGTTCGCCGCCTCTGCCTCGGCACGCGCGCGCCGTTCGCGCTCCAGCTGCGCCGCACGCTCCTCGGCGCGTTTGCGGTCGGTGATGTCGCGCAAGCTGACGAGCCGCGCCGGCTCCGATTCCCAGTCGGTATCGACGACTCGGAGCTCGGCGGAGACGGTTTCCCCGCCGGGGCGGATGACATCCACCTCGGCGTTCGACCCGCCGGCCGGAATGCCGAACGTGGTGCCGATCAGCGACGCACTGGACCTGCCGAACAGATGCTCCGCCGCTGGATTGGCGAAGCGGATCACCCCGTCGAGACCGACGATGACGATCCCGTCGGCCATCCGCTCGACAATGGTCCGCAAGCGATGCTGTTCCAGCTGCCGCGCGCCGCGACGATCGCCGGTGACACGCCGGTCAGTCGATCTACCAGACACGTGGCGCATCGGCGCGTGTTCGGGAGCCCAGCGAGCCCCACTTCTGCATCGTGCCGTGAAGGTTGTTTGCCAGAATGCGCATCGCAGCTCCGCCGCCCGTTGTCCGGCGAGTCATTCGGCACGGTTCGGGCTGTTACACTCATTATCAATCTCCATGCCCTGTCCGCAGACGCCGTGCACCGCATATGAGTGCGTACCGGCAATGCGCCCGCAGGGACGGGCCTTGCCGCCTGCACCGGCCCGGGGTCAGCTTTCCAGCGCTGCACGCGCCCGCCCCTTGTCCGGCGGAGCGTCCGCACGCGCCTCATGCCGGTTACGTACCTCGAGGATCATTCGCCGATGAAGACGGAGCGTTGCCGTTGACCTACCTGCTGAAGCTCTACGTTCTTGGTAAAACGGGGAAAGCCGAGCGGGCCGTGAACAACCTCCGTGAGATCTGCGAGCATCAGCTGGCGGGCGCGTACGAGCTGCAGATCATCGACGTGCTCGAGAATCCACAGCTCGCCGAAGACGAGAAGATTCTGGCCACGCCCACGCTGATCAAGCAGCTGCCGCCGCCGCTGCGTCGGGTGATCGGCGACATGTCGGACCGGGACAAGGTGCTCCTCGGCCTCGAGGTACACCCGGACACCACTTCCTCGAACGGATAGCCGAACCGATGCCTCACCCGCAGGAAAAGACGCCCGTCGAGAAGCTGCCGACCGGAATCTCCAGCTTCGACGTCATCGCCCGCGGCGGCCTGCCGAAGACGCGCACCACGCTCATCTCCGGAACGGCGGGCAGCGGCAAGACGATCTTCGCCGTGCAGTTCCTCGCGTCGGGCATCCTGGACGCGAACGAAACCGGCGTGTTCGTGACCTTCGAGGAATCGGCCTCGGACATCCGGCAGAACATGCGCAGCTTCGGCTGGGATCTGCAGGCGTGGGAGCAGGCTGGGCGACTCGCCCTCGTCGACGCGTCGCCCGATCCCGACGTCGAAGTGATCGAGAGCGGCGCCTTCGATCTCGGCGCGCTGCTCGCGCGCATCGAGCACGCGGTCCGCAAGGTGAACGCCAAGCGCGTCTCGGTCGATTCGCTCGGCGCGATCTTTTCACAATTCTCTGATCAGTCGGTCGTGCGACGGGAGCTGTTCCGCATCGCGTCCGCGCTCAAGCGGATGGGCGTGACCGCCGTGCTCACCGCCGAGCGGACGGCCGACTATGGGCCGGTCGCGCGCTTCGGCGTCGAGGAGTTCATCGCCGACAACGTGATGATCCTCCGCAACGTGCTCGAGGGCGAGACCCGCCGCCGAACGATCGAGATCCTGAAGTTCCGCGGCACGGACCATCAGAAGGGCGAATATCCGTTCACGATCGTTCCCGAGCGCGGTCTGGTCGTCATCCCGCTCTCGGCTATGCAGCTCCGGCAGAAATCCTCGAACGTTCGCATCTCGTCGGGCAATGCCGAGGTGGATGCGATGTGCGGCGGGGGCTTCTTCCGCGATTCCATCATTCTCGTTTCGGGCGCCACCGGAACGGGCAAGACGCTGACGGTGACGCAGTTTCTCCAGGGCGGCGCGGCCGCGGGCGAACGCTGCCTGCTGCTCGCATTCGAGGAGAGCCGCGAGCAGCTCTTTCGCAACGCGACGGGCTGGGGATTCGATTTCGAGAAGATGGAACGAGAGGGAATGCTTCGGGTGATCTGCGATTATCCGGAGGTGGCGAGCCTCGAGGACTGGCTGATTTCGATCCAGGCGATCGTGGCGGACTTCAAGCCTCAGCGGATCGCGGTCGACAGCCTCTCGGCGCTCGAGCGCGTCGGCACCATGAAGGGATTCCGCGAATTCGTCATCGGCCTCACCTCGTTCATCAAGCACCAGGAAATCACGGGACTGTTCACGTCGACGACGCCGACGTTGATGGGCGGCGCCTCGATCACGGAAACGCACATCTCGACGCTCACCGATTCGATCATCCTGCTGCGCTACGTCGAGATGTTCGGCGAGATGAAGCGCGGTCTGACCGTGCTGAAGATGCGCGGGTCCGCGCACGACAAGGACATTCGCGAATTCACGATCGATCGACACGGCATGCACGTCGGCCGCCGCTTCCGCAACACGACCGGCGTGCTCGCCGGCACGCCAGTACACGTTTCGCCGAGCGATCTCGAGCGGGTGTGGAGTCACTACGACGCCGAGCCCGCGCAGACGCGCCGGCCGCCCGGCGCGCGTCGAAGCACCGATCCGCGCGAATGAGCCACTCGTCGGCGGGCGTTCGCTGATCTAGATTTCGCCACTGACCGGGGTGCCTGCCCACGTCGGGTGCAGGCTGAGAGAGTCCCGTAGAACCTGATCCGGTTCGTACCGGCGTAGGGAGTCAGACATGTTCATTCAGCGTATGCCGGCGCTCGCGCGCCGCTCCGCGGCCATGCTGATGGCCGCCACACTCGTCGCCGCTCGTCCGCTCGCGGCGCAGTCCACCACCAGCGACACCACGCGCGCGGACACCAGCCGAGCCCACCGCCTCGAAGGCGTGACCATCCGGGCGGTGCGCGCCTCGGGCGAGGCGCCGATCTCGCAGAAGACGCTCACCAAGGCGGACCTCGAGCCGCGCTACTTCGGCCAGGACGTGCCGATGCTGCTCGAAGGCGCGGCGCCGTCGCTCACCGCCTATGATGAAACTGGAAACTTCTGGGGCTACAGCTACATCCGGCTCCGCGGCATCGATCAGTCGCGCATCAATCTCACGCTCGACGGCATTCCGCTGAACGATCCCGAGGACCAGGTCCTCTACTTCGCCGACTTTCCCGATCTCGCCAACAGCCTCCAGTCGGTGCAGGTGCAGCGCGGCGTCGGTACGAGCAGCAACGGCACCGCGGCGTACGCCGGCTCGATCAATCTCGAGACGATCTCGCTGGCCAGCACGCCGCGCGGCGGCCAGCTCCAGGCCGAGGATGGATCGTTCGGCTCGCGGCGGCTGAGCGCCGAGTACAGCACTGGCCTGTTGCCGAGCCGCTTCGCCGCGTACGCACGGCTCTCGGCGCTGCACACCGACGGCTATCGCTACCACTCCGGCGTCGAGGGACGATCGGCGTTTTTGAGCGCCGGCTACTTCGGCGATCGCGATCTGCTCAAGCTCACGATCACGACCGGCACGATGCGCGACACGATGGCGTACCTCGCCGTACCGGCGCCGGAGCTCGCGGTCGATCGGCGCATCAATCCGCTCACGCCGCGCGAGCGCGATGGCTTCGGCGAGCGGCTCGCGGCGCTGGCGTACACGCGCCTGCTCGGCGGCTCGTCGTCGATCGCGACGACGCTCTACCGCATTTCGGCCAGCGGCGACTACGACGTGCAGCTCGATTCGCTCGACAACTTCAATCTCGCGTTCGTGTGGTACGGCGTCACCAGCGACTGGACCTACCGCCGCGACGCGCTGCAGCTCGACGTCGGCGTCAACGGGAACACGTACGCGCGCGACCACGCGGAATACGAGCATCCGGATCTGACGAATCCATTGTACCTGAATACGGGGCACAAGCAGGACGCGAGCGCGTTCGTCAAGCTCGCGTACACGCAGGGTCGCGCCACGTGGTTCGGCGACCTGCAGGCGAGGCGCGCGTTCTTCCACTACACGCCGGACGCGAACGCCGGCGTCGCCGAACGGTCGATCGGGTGGTCGTTCGTGAATCCGAAGGTCGGCGTCACCTACACGCTCACCACCCCGCTGTCGGTGTACGCGTCGTACGGCACGAACACGCGCGAGCCGGCGCGAACGGACATGTTCGCCGGCTTCGACAACCTCGACACGTCGAATGTGGCGTTCGTCGGCAGCCTCGATCGCGTCAAGCCGGAAACGGTGCACGACGTGGAGGTCGGCACGACGTATCGCGCGCATGGCCTCACCGCGCAGGCGAACGTATACTCGATGGATTTCCGCAACGAGATCGCGCCGATCGGCGCGTTGAGCTATATCGGCAGCCCGCTTCGCAAGAACGTGCCAGCAAGCCATCGCCGCGGCGTCGAGCTGGATGCGACGTGGCGCGGCATTCCGCGATTGCTGCTCACCGCCAACGCCACCGCAAGCGCGAACCGCATCCGCGCCTACACCGATTCGACTGGCGACACGCCCGTCACGTATCGGAACGTGGAGCCGCTGCTCACGCCGCGGTTCACGACCTATGAGCGGGCGGCGGCATCGGTCACGCGGGCGATCACGCTCGCGGTCGAGACGCGATATCAGAGCCGCTCATTTCTCACCAACACGGGCGACCCGACCTACGTGCTCCCGGCCGCCTTCAGCCTGGGAGCGAGCTTGGGCTGGCGGTACCGCCAGTACGAGTTGCTCGTGCAGGGCAACAATCTGCTGAACACGGAGAAGTACGGCAGTGGCTACGCCGGCGACGGGGTGCCGGATTACTTCGTCGTCCCGCCCCGGAACGTGTTCGTCACGGCCGAGCTGGCGTTCTGAGGCCGGGCGAGCCCGGCGGCGGCGGTATGCATTCTGCCGCGGGGAAGGCCGGAACCTTCACCGAGCGGAGCCCCCCAATGCCGGACATCAACCGCCACGCCGATCTGGAGCTCGCGTCCAGCGAGTCGGACGAGCAGGCGTACGACGAGATGCAGGAATGCATCGAGGAATGTCTCAACTGCCACGCCGTGTGTACGATGACGCTGCAGCACTGCCTGGCGAGCGGCGGCCCGCAGCTCACCGACGTGAATCTCGTGGGCCTGCTGCTCGACTGCGCCGAGCTGTGTCAGGCAAGCGCCAACTTCATGCTGCGCGGCTCACCGTATCACGTGATCACATGCGCGGCGTGCGCCGAGCTCTGCCGTGCGTGCGAGGAGAGCTGCCGCGCCGTCAGCGGTGACGAGCAGGTGGTGCACTGTGCTGATGTGTGCGCCACTTGCGCGGAAGCCTGCGATCGGATGGCCGATATGGGGAGCGAATGACCGATCGGCGGGTAGAATCACGCATGCTGAAAATCATGCACCGACTCGGCCCTACTGCTCTGCTCGTCGCGAGCGCCCTCGCGCTCTCGGGTGGCGTCGCGCGCGCCCAATCGGAACGCGGCCAGCCTCGGACGCCGTTTGCCACTTCGGATTTCAGCAAGCTCCGCTGGCTGGAGGGAACGTGGCGCGGCACGTCGCCCGGCCACGAACCGTTCTATGAACGGTATCACTTCGTCAACGACTCCACGGCCGAGATCACCTACTACAGCGACTCCACGCTGTCGCGTCCAACGGGCGAGGGCCGCGTGTATCTCACGGTCGGCCGGATCTATCACACCTTCGGCCCGGGTCGCTGGGGCGCGACGCACGTCGACGACACGGGTGTGTTCTTCATTCCACAGGTCAACGCGCACAACACGTTCGCGTGGCACCAGGAGTCGCCGAACGAATGGACGGCGACGTTGCGCACCGGCCTGAGCGGGCACTCGCGGGTGACGGTCTATACAATGACGCGAGTCGGCAGCCAACGCTGACCGGCACGCGCGCCGCGTACACCGGAGCCGATTCATCCGGCGTATGGCTTGCACTACCAGCTCGTGATGTCTGAGCGCGCGAGCCAACTGATTGTCAGCCGCGAACCCGAAGTCGTCGATCGTCGCCACGCGCCGCGCCGCGAGACCGACGTTCAGGGGCGGCGTGCGCCGTCGCGAGCCCTGTCGCCCTGGCGCCGAACGCTGCGCGCCGGTCTGCGCGACGGTGCCATCGTCGTCGTCACCGTTGCCGCAATCGTGTTCTGCGTCAATCGTGTCCATCCGATCTTCGCCAATCAGCCGACGGTCGCCGCGAGCCTGCGCTCGGTCCTGCCCGCGTCAAAGGCGCTCCTGAGCCCGACGCCGCACGACACCAGCAAGCTGGCCCAGCTCGTCGCTTCGCCGCAGTTCGAGAGCGACCGGCGCGCGTTCGCCGCGGATCTCGTGAAGACGGGCCGCATGGCCCAGCCGCGCGCGGACTCGATCGCCTATTACGCGGTTCGCGAGTCGTATCTGCGCGGCATTCCGCCCGCGGTCGTCTTCGGCGTGATGCTCACCGAAAACGCGATGTTCGTCAGCAGCGCGATGTCGAACGTTGGCGCGGTGGGGCTGATGCAGGTCTATCCCAAGGTCTGGCTCAAGGCGCTCAGCTCGAAGTTCGGCGCCGACCTGGCGAGCGACTCCACGAATCTCAAATACGGAATCTTTATTCTGAGCCAGTACATCAAGTCGGACTCGGGCAAGGTGACGCCGTCGGCCGTGAGCACCGGCCTGCTGCACTACAACGGCTGCGTGCACGGCACGAACACGCACAACTGCAAGACGTACCCGACCAAGGTCAAGACGTACGTCGAGAAGCAGGGCTCATCGATCTGCGGCGGCAAGAGCTTCTATCAATGCATCGCCGAGCCGTTCATCGCCGGACTGTTCGGCAAATCCAGGCCGAGCGGCCCCTAGCCGACGCGCAGCACGACCTTGCCGAACGTCGCGTTGCTGGCCAGGCGCTCGTGCGCCGCGCCGATCTGATCGAGATCGTACACGGAATCCACGGTCGGCCGCAGCACGCCTGACGCGAACAGCGGCACGACGTCGCGCGCGAGCAGCGCGGTCGCGGCGCGCTTCTCGTCGAGCGATCGCGCGCGCAGCACGGTGCCCTGTAGCGTGAGGCGTTTGCGAAGGATCGTGCCGACGGAGACGGTCGCGCTCCGGCCCGCCACGGTGCCGATCAGCATGATGCGGCCCCGCGGCGCCGCCGCGGCGATGCTCGCCGGCAGGTAGTCTCCGCCGACCAGATCGAGCGTGACGTCGATGCCGCGGCCGCGCGTCCATTCCTCCACCGCGGCGGCGATGACGTCGAGGTTGCCGCCGACGGTAACGCCGTCCGCCAGCCCGAACGTACGCGCCCGCTCGATCTTCTCCGCGGTTCGGGCGGTGCCGTACGGTGTCGCCCGCCATGCTCGAACGAGCTGCGTCGCGGCAAGGCCCACGCCGCTGCCGACGGCGTGAATCAGCACGCACTCGCCGGCGCGGAGCTCGGCCTGGACCATCATCGCGTCGTGCGCGGTGATGAATGCCTCGGGAATCGACGCCGCGTCGGTCCACGACAGTTGGTCTGGCACCCGCGCCACGCACGCGCCGTCGGTGACGAGCAGTTCGGCGTTGGCGCCGCCGCCCGCGATGCCGAATACGCGGTCGCCGACGCGCCACTCCGTGACGCGAGCGCCGATTGCTGCGATCTCGCCGGCGAACTCCATACCGGGAATGTCTGGCGGCCAGCCCGGCGGCGCTGGGTAGTGTCCTTCGCGCTGCAGCAGGTCGGCGCGGTTGAGCGCCGATGCGCGCACACGGACGAGTACCTCGCCCGGACCGGGCTCCGGATCGGGCCGCTCCTCGATCGCCAAGACCTCGGGCCCGCCCGGACGGGTGATGACAGCGGCGCGCATCAGGATTCAAAGTGCTGGTACTGTTCGCCAGCGGTTTGC
>Ga0070680_100000120_pt1 | contig 46266 bp, 44 predicted proteins | sample KBSC73BmetaG_FD_64672 | JGI IMG/M metagenome (GOLD analysis project Ga0070680, IMG submission 64672) | Corn rhizosphere microbial communities from Kellogg Biological Station, Michigan, USA - KBS C7-3B metaG | ecosystem: Host-associated > Plants > Roots > Rhizosphere | place: USA: Michigan...
GGCGAGGACGCCCAGGCCACCCTGCAGCGCAAGCTGAAGCAGGGGCGCGGCCTCTGGGGCGTCGACCTGCGGATCGTGGGCGAGGACGGCGCGGAGCTGCCGCGCGACGGCAAGAGCGCCGGCGCCCTGCAGGTGCGCGGGCCCTGGGTGTCCTCGGCCTACCTCAAGAACGACGGGGCGCAGGTGTTCACCGGCGACGGCTGGTTCGACACCGGCGACATCGCCACTATCGACGGCCAGGGCTACCTGCGGCTCACCGACCGGGCGAAGGACGTCATCAAGTCCGGCGGTGAATGGATCTCGACGCTCGACCTGGAGGACGCGGTCTGCTCGCACCCCGCGGTCGCCATGGCCGCGGCCATCGGCGTGCCGCACCCCAAGTGGGACGAGCGGCCGCTGCTGCTGGTCACCCTGCGCCCGGGCCAGACCGCCGATCCGGAGGCGCTGAAAGCCCATGTCGCCGCCCGCGTCGCCAGGTGGTGGACGCCCGACGAGGTGCGGATCGTCGACGCCCTGCCCATCGGCCCCACCGGCAAGGTGCTGAAGCGCGAGCTGCGTGACCGATTGAGCACGCCGCCGCCGGTTCCGACCGCCTGAGCCCGGGTGCTGACGAACCAAGCCTTGAAACGTGCGTTTGGAACCTCAGGTGACGAGTGAAGAGACTTGAGGAGATGGGCGTTGTCGGCGCGTAAGAGGCCCAAGGGCGTGCTGGCGATGGGTTGGGCCGCATTCGAGAGCGCCGCGCGCGGCCGCACCGAACATGCGCCGACCTCCGCCGACTATCCGGAAACCGTCGTGCGCCGCACAACCTTCGAGGGCGGCGGCGGCCATCCGTGGCTGATCTCCGCGCTGGAGACGCCGCGCGCGGAGCCGCCGCCCTGGAAGATCGTGGTCATCACCGGGGCGCCGTCCTGGGCGGAGTATTGGGCCGAAACCCTGGCCGAGCTGCCGCCGGACCGCGAGATGATCGTGGTCGACCGCCCGGGCTATGGCGCGTCCGAGCCGGCGACCCCGGTGACCGACATCCGCGTGCAGGCCGCCGCGCTGGCGCCGCTGCTCAAGGCGCGCCACGGCCAGAAGGTGATGCTGGTCGGCCAGAGCTACGGCGCGGCCATCGCCGCCCTGATGGCCGAGGCCAATCCGGGCAAGGTGCAGAGCCTGGTGCTGCTCTCGGGCTTCTTCGGCGAGACGGGGCCGACCGCGCGCTGGCTGATCGACGTCGGTTCGAGGGCGCTGAAGGTGATCCCCAAGGACCTGCGGCATGCGGTGATCGAGGCGTCGGGCCAGCGGCCGCAACTCGCCTACGCCAGGCGCGCGCTGGCCCGGCTGTCGATCCCGATCCACATGATCCACGGCGACAAGGACGACTTCGCCCCCATCGAGGTCGCCGAGCGGCTGGCCGAGGAGACCGTGACCCGCCGGCCGGTCGATTTCATACGCACGCCGGGCGCCAACCACTTCCTGAACGACGGCCCGGCCGCTGAGCTGCTGTCGGCGCTGGAGGCCTGCATTCCGCAGCGGCGGCGCTGGACGTTCCGCTGGCCGGCGCTCTCGCGGTTCAAGCTGCCGAAGGCGCTGGGGCTCGACGCGGCCCATCAGGTCGCGGATGCCTGAGCCTCAACGGCCGAAGAAGCCCACGGTCGCGGCGAAGGCGAGCACCACCAGCCAGGGCGGCAGGCGCGCGACCGCCAGGAACACGAAGGCGCCGGCCGCCAGCGCCCAGTCGCTCGGCCGGTCGATGGCGGTGGTCAGCACCGGGTTCCACAGCGCCGCGGCGAGCACGCCCACGACCGCGGCGTTGACCCCGGAGAGCGCCGCGCGCGCGACGGGCTGGGCCTTCAGCCGGTCCCAGAACGGCAGCACGCCCAGCACCAGAAGCATGCCCGGCAGGAAGATCGCCACCAGCGCCGTCAGCCCCCCGCGCCAGCCTCCCGGGGCGACCTGCTGGGCTGCGCCGACGAACCCCGCGAAGCTGAACAGCGGCCCGGGCAGCGCCTGGACCGCGCCATAGCCCCCGAGGAAGCTGTTCTGGTCCAGCCAGCCGCGATCGACGATCTCGCTCTGCAGCAGGGGCAGGACCACGTGGCCGCCGCCGAACACCAGGGCGCCGGCGCGGTAGAATACGCTGGCGAGCCCAAGCGTCGGGTCTTCCAGGAACGCGGCGGCCAGCGGCAGGCCGGCGAGCAGGACGGCGAACACTGCCAGGGCGGCGCCGGCGACCGGGATCGGGACCTTGCGGGTTTCCGCATCATCCTCCGGCTCGACGCCCGCCGGCTCGCGCAGGAAGGCCAGGCCGAAGACGCCGCCGGCCGCCAGCGCCATGATCTGGGCGATCGGGCCGCCGCTCGCGAAGATCAGGCCGGCCGCCGCGCCGATGGCGATGCCGGTTCGGATCGGCCCCACCGCGAGGCGCTGGGCCATGGCGATCAGCGCCTGCAGGACGACGGCGGCGGCGGCGATCTGCAGGCCATGGACATACCCGCGGCCCAGCACCTCGTTGAGGCTCGGCGCGGCGTAGGCGAGGGCGATCATCGCGGCGCCGGCCGGCAGGGTGAATCCGACCCAGGCGGCCAGCATGCCGAGGTAGCCGGCGCGGCGCAGGCCGATGGCCATGCCGAGCTGGCTGGACGCCGGGCCGGGAAGGAACTGGGCCATCGCCAGCAGGTCGGCGAAGGCGGCCTCGGTGAGCCAGCCACGGCGCTCGACGAACTCGCGCCGGAAGTAGGAGAGGTGGGCCACCGGGCCGCCGAACGCGGTCAGGCCCTGGACCAGGAAGGCCTGGAACACCTCCTGGGCCCTGGGTGGCGGCGGCGTCTCGTCCATCGCTCCTGTCTTGCGGCGAAGGGACCGGGCTGTCGAGCCCCTTGGGGAAGCGTCAGGGCGGCTTTTGGCGGGCGAGGCGGCGAAAGCCCTTGGCCGCCCCATCTGATCGGCGATAAGGCTTTTGGCTCAAGGCCCGGCCAGCGGGCTCCAATCAGGGGAAGACGCCATGAAGGCCGCCGTGCTGCGCGAAGTGGGCAAGCCGCTTCAGATCGAAGACGTCCAGATCAACAAGCCCGGCCCGCACGAGGTGCTGATCCGCACCGTGGCCGCCGGCGTCTGCCACTCCGACCTGCACTTCATCGAAGGCTCCTATCCGCACCCGCTGCCCGCGGTGCTGGGCCACGAGAGCGCCGGGATCGTCGAGCAGGTGGGCTCGGAAGTCCGCACGGTGAAGCCGGGCGACCACGTGATCACCTGCCTGTCGGCCTTCTGCGGCCACTGCGAATTCTGCCTGACCGGCCACATGAGCCTGTGTGTCTCCCCCGACACCAAGCGCGACAAGGACGAGGAGCCGCGGCTCTCGTCGGCCAGCGGGCCGATGATGCAGTACTTGAACCTGTCATCCTTCGCCGAGCAGATGCTGATCCACGAACACGCCTGCGTGGCGATCCGGCCGGACATGCCGCTGGACCGCGCCGCCCTGATCGGCTGCGGGGTGATGACTGGCGTCGGCGCGGCCATGCACACCTCGAACGTGCGTCCCGGCGACACCGTGGCGGTGATCGGCTGCGGCGGGGTGGGTCTGGCCGCGGTGAACGGCGCGGCCATCGCCGGCGCGAGCCGGATCATCGCCATCGACATGGCGCCCGGCAAGGAGAACATGGCGAAGGCCTTCGGGGCCACCGACTTCATCTGCGCCAAGGACACCGACCCGGTGAAGGAAGTCATCGAGATGACCAAGGGCGGAGTGCAACACTCGTTCGAAGCCATCGGCCTTTCGAAGACCGCCGAGCAGTCGTTCAACATGCTGCGCCGCGGCGGCACGGCCAACATCATCGGCATGATCCCCGTGGGCCAGACCATCAGCCTGATGGGCGCGGCCTTCCTGGGCGAAAAGCGCATCCAGGGCTCGCTGATGGGCTCCAACCGCTTCCCGGTCGACATGCCGCGGCTGGTCGACTTCTACCTGTCCGGCAAGCTGAAGCTGGACGACATGATCTCGCGCCGCATCAAGCTCGAGCAGGTCAACGACGCCTTCGTCGAGATGAAGACCGGCGCGGTCGCCCGCTCGGTGATCGTGTTCGACGCGTAAGGGGCCGTCAGGCCTGCAACACCTCGCGGACCTTCGATAGCGGATCGTTCACGGTGCGGCTTTCCACGTCGAAGAGCCGCGTGGTCCGGTTCGCTGCGTCGTAAGGCGGCCAGCCGGGATCGCCTGAGCGGGCGAAGGCCAGCCACGCCTCCGACATCTGGTCGGCCACCGCCTGAGGCTCGTCGCCGCGGCCCACGAAATTGCGGGCCTTCTCGACGTTGTCGAACACCAGCGGGATTTCCAGCGCGTGGGGCGAGCGCAGGCGGCCGCGGCTGACCGGGGTCTCCCAGGTCAGCATGTACATCCAGACCGGCGCCGCGCCCTGGGCGGCCTTGCGCTCGGCCAGCTTGATGGAGCCCGCCCACATGCCGCTCGCCGTGGCGCAGCCCGACGCCAGGTGGGTCGGGTTGTAGTCCGGGTAGGCGGCGCGCAGGGCGGTAACCAGGGCGTCGGCCTTGTCGCCGGCCGCGGTCCTGGCATGCCTGGCGAGATCGGCCTCGTCGAACTCCCCAAACTTCGGGTGGCCCAGCATGAACAGGGTCGACTCGTCCTTGTTGGTGCCGATCAGCACCGGCACGTCGGCGTTGAGCGACGAAGCGTCGGGCTCGAAGGGATGCCGCGGCAGCGCGGTTCCGTCGATGACCGGGGTGAAGAGCCGCATGACGTCACCCGGGACCTTCGCGCTGGCGCGGCTGATGACTTCGGTGGGAAGGGCCGCGAGCTCCTGCGGCGTCTCGACGCCCAGGTCGGCGAGGAGCTGGCGGGCGACCTTGTCCGCCTCGGCGATGGGCTTGCCCGTGAGGCCGGGACCCGACTGGATCACCGCCTTGTGGAACAGGCCGCGCGCGCCCGGCATAGCCAGCAGCAGCGAGACCTTCCAGCCGCCGCCGCTCTCGCCGAAGATGGTGACGTTGCGCGGGTCGCCCCCGAACGCGGCGATGTTGTCGCGCACCCACTCCAGCGCCTGCACGATGTCGAGCATCCCGGCGACGCCGGACTGGGCGTAGTCGGCCCCGAACACCTCGCCCAGGTGCAGGTAGCCGAAGACGTTCAGGCGATGGTTGACGGTGACCGTCACCACGTCGCCTTTGCGAGCCAGGGCTCCGCCGTCGTACATCGCCGCGCCGCCGGAGCCGTTGGCGAAGCCGCCGCCGTGTAGCCAGACCATCACCGGCCGCGCCTTGGTGTCGAGGCCGGGAGTCCAGACGTTGAGGAACAGGCAATCCTCCGAGGAGGCTGGCTCGTCGGGCGCCGGCGGGTCGCCCGGCGACGTGCGCCGCTCGCCCGGCGCGAGGCCCGACTGGATGGCGGGCGCGCCATAGGCCGTCGCGTCGGCCGGTTCGCTCCAGGCGCCCGGTCGCGCCGGCGGCCTGAACCGGGCGAGGCCGACGGGCGGCGCGCCGTAGCGGAGGCCCTTGAAAACGTCGAGGCCATCTTCGACATACCCGCGGACCGGTCCGTTGCTGGTCGAAACGATTTCGGTATGCGCGGTGGGCGCGCGCGTCAGGTCGTCCGCCATCTTGAAGTCCTCCGCCGGCCTCTCGCGGGTCTCCGTCGGGCCGTGGGCGACATCAAACGACCGCCGGCGCTCGGGCGCAAGCAGGTCTGTCTACAGCTTGGGCGTCATCACCAGCCAGGGCGTCGGCCGCGCCCGCCATTCCCAGACCGCCAGCAACTGGTCGAGGTGCGGCAGCTCTTGCAGCCAGGGCGGCACGTCGAACGTCTTCGGCTGCTGATCGACGCGCGCGATGTCGTGGGTCGGACCGAAACGCTCGACAAGGATCCCGAGCGCGCCGGGCCGATAGAGGTCGTGGGTTTCGACGATCAGGTTCATGCCGGCGAGCGCCGGGCTCGCCTGCGGCTGCAGGACGTCGACCTCGGCCCCCTCGGCGTCGACCATCACCAGGACACGACGTCCGGTGAACGCCTGGAAGCCGTCCGGCGGGAACTCGCCGCCCACGATCACCCGGTCCGACACGCCGTTCTTCGCGGCGAGCTCTTCGCAGGCCGCGCGCGCGGCGGGATCGATGTCGAAGGCGTGCACCGTGATGCCGGGCATCATCCTGGCGAGGCCCACGGCGTAGTAGCCTTCCGCACAGCCCACATCGATGACGCAGTCCAGGCCCGCCCGCGCAAAGGCCTGAAGGTGCGGATGGAGCTCCGACTCGTAGGTCCCGAGCAGCCGCGGGACCAGCGCGCCCTCCGTGGCGTCGCTCAGGTACTCCATGCCCGCGAAGGGGCCCTGCATCACCCGCGTGCCCTGCCGGGCTACATAGGTTTTGGCCAGCAGACGCGAGCGCCATCGACCGAGGCGGCGCAGGGTTTCGTTGAGCTCCTCGACGTTCGGCTCCCGATCCCAGGCTTCAACGCGCCGCCGGATCCAGGTCGCCGCCGACCAGGTCTCGCTGGGTTTGGCGGGCGGCTCAGGCATAGCCATAGCGCGTCAGGTAGGGATAGGCCGCCGTGGAGCCAGGCCGCATCTCACCCGGCGCGCCGACCCGCGGCAGGTTCCAGAGGTTGGCGACGCCCGGCGGCAAGGCCACGACGTTGGCGTCGCCGCGGGTCGCGTCCTTTGGCGGCCCTTTCGGCGAATTCGGGGTGGCGAACGGGGCGTAGAACCAGTGGACGGCGTAGCCCGCGTCCTGGAAGAGGCGCACGACCTCGGCGGAGGCCTCCGGGTTCTGGACCGTGGCTTCCACCAGCCAGATCGCCTCGCGGCGCGCGATCAGGCCGGCGGCGCCCTTCAGCACCTGAGGCTCGAATCCCTCGACGTCGATCTTGACCAGCCGGGTCTCGGGCGGCGCGACTTCGTCGAGCCTGAGCATCCGGACGGCCTCGGTCGAGCCGCCCTGCATCTTGAAGCCGATGGAACCGAAGTTCGTCGCCGCCGACAGCGGGGTCGCCGGGAAATCCACGAGCCCGCGCGAAGCCCCCGCCGCCGCATGGACCAGGTCCACGTTGTAGAGGCGGTTGTTCAGCGCGTTGGCCGCCAGAACACTCGCCAGTCCGCGATGCGCCTCGATGGCCAGCACGGTCCAGTCCGGCCGGCGTCTCGCGAAGGGCAGGCCGATGGCGCCGATATTGGCGCCGACATCGATCAGCGCGCCCTGGCCGGTCGCCATCTCCACCAGGAAATCCAGCTCTGTGCGGGCGAACTCGCCGTTGTTGCGCAGCGCCGCTCCGACGGCGCTGTCGCCGGTGGGGAACAGGAAGGTCAGGTCATAGGCGACGGTGCTGTCGAGCATGGCTCGCCAATAGCACGGGCGTTCAGCGGCGCAGACTCGCCCGACGAAGGTCGTCGGCGACCGCCAGGACGCGCGGCGCCTTGCCGCTCAGCAGGGCGTCGATATGGGCTTTCTGGTCGCGGAAGCGGGCGAGCTCGCCGCCGGCCAGGACCGTGCCCTGCGGCACCTTCGCGCCGATCGGATTCACGCGCTGGCCGTTCTTCCAGATCTCGTAGTGCAGGTGAGGACCGGTCGCGAGGCCTGTCGATCCGACGTACGCCACCACCTGGCCCTGGCGGACGTGAACGCCGGGATGGATGCCCTTGGCGTAGCGGGAGATGTGGCCGTAACCGGTGTCCCAACCGCCGCTGTGGCGGATGCGCAGCCAGTTGCCATAGCCGCCCCAACGCGAGGACTGCACCACCACGCCATCGCCGGCCGCCAGGATCGGCGTGCCGGTCCCGGCGCCGAAGTCGATCCCCTGGTGGGCGCGGGTGTAACCCAGGACCGGATGCTTGCGCCTGCCGAACAGCGAGGTGATGCGTGCGCCGTCGACTGGCGTGCGCAGCAGGAATCCTTTGATATTCTTGCCGAATTCGTCGAAATACTCGACGTCGTTTCCGCGCGCGAAACGGTAGAATTTCACGCCATGGATCTCGGCGTACTGCAGGTCCCCGGCGTCGATCGTGCGGCCGGCCTCGGTGACCTTGCGCTCGAAAACCAGCTTGAAGCTGTCGCCTGGCTGGATGTCGCGCTGGAAATCGATCTTGTGGGCGAAGAGCTTCGCGACCTGGGCGGTGATCGCCGGCGTGGCCCCGATCCGCTCGGCGCTCTCGTAGAGCGAGCCCTCGATTTCGCCGTCGGCGACCGCCGTCTCATCGCGAATCTTCTCGTCGAGTTCGCGCAGGCGAAGCGCGCCGTCAAAGGTTCGCGACAAGGTGAGGGCGCTGGCGGGGCCCGTGCGCAGCGACAGCCCGATCAGCTTCGCCTCGCCGGCTTGAGCCGACGCGGGGCCGGAGCGCGGCCTGGCGATGGCCGCGTCGATCAGCATTCCGGCCTTGATGTGGACCGTGTCCATGCCCTTGGCGAGCATGGCGACCGCCAATCGCGCCTCGGCGGGGCCGACGCCGGCGCGCTCGACGGCTTCCTCCAGCGTCTCCCCGCGCAAGAGCTTGACCGGGACGCTCTGCGGCGGGGCGAAGCCGGCGCGGGTCTCGGCCTGGGCGAAGGCCGTGTGCTGCAAGGCCGCGACGGCCGCCGGGTCGAGCGGCGCAGGCGACCTTGGCGCGAAAATATGCGCCGCAAAGTTCCAGCCGAGGCTGAGCGCCAGGACGCCAACGGCGCCGGCGGCCACGCCGGGTCCGAACCGCCGGACGGCGGCTTTCAGGTCGAACGGTTGCATCACGCCCCCCACGATAGGCCGAGTCTGGTTAAGGCCCCGGCACCGTAAAACCAATTCTTCCGCCCGCGGGCCAGGGGCCGGCGCGGCGGCGCCGAAAACGTGGCGCCCGGCGACTTGCGGACATTTTGCCGCGGCGCGTGGCTAGAGGATGCTCAGGACCAGTTCGGCGGGCCGGCAGAGCGCAGCGCCCTTGGGCGTCACCACGATCGGGCGCTCCACCAGGATCGGCTGCAGGATCATGGCCGCGATCAAGGCGTCCTCGGAAGCCGCCGGGTCGGTCAGGCCGAGTTCGTGAGCGTCGGTGCCACGGACCCGCAGGATGTCGTGCGCGGAGCGGCCGAGGCGGCGGAGCAGGTCCTGGATCTGGCCCTGGGTCCAGCCGGTCTTCAGATACTCCACGACCGTGGGTTCGATCCCCTTCTCGCGCAGCAAGGCGAGGGTGTTGCGCGAAGTCCCGCAGGCGGGGTTGTGGTAGATGGTGACGTCACTCATGGGCGGCGGCTTACCTCGACGCGCTCACCAGGAAAAGCTTCGGGCGCCCACCAGCAGCGTGGAATCGGAGACGTCGAAGGGCATGACGTCGGCGGGACGCGGCGGCAGGGGCTTGGCCGTCGCCGGCCACCGTTCCTCGGTCACGCTGTATCCGACCGCCAGCTTGCCGGGGCCGCCGGGGCGGATGACGATATCAAAGCCGGGCTGGGCGGCGCTCCAGTTGAGCCGGGTGTCGGCGCCCGGCTTCATCACCAGGCGGATCGGGACGCCGGCGACCGAGGTCACCGTCGCGGTGGTGTCCGGCTTGAGCTTTAGCGCGATCAGCCGCGCGCCCGGCGGCGGGGCCACGTGCAGGCGGATCTGGCCGTCTGGATCCTTCGAGAAGGCGAACTCGGGCGCGGGCGTATCGACATAGGGCGCGGGCGCGGCGTCGACCACCCGGCTGGTGTTCCCTAGCTTGATCTTGCCGAGCGCGCCGCCGTCGGCTTTCAGCACCGACTCGGACCAGGCGGGCCGCTCCGGCGTGGCGCTGACCCGCCAGCCCTTCTTGGCGTCCTGGTCGATCTGATAGGCGACGAACGAGGCCTGCGGATGGCGCGCGTCATAGGGGTTCTCGATCCGTACGGCCACGGTCATGGCGAGCCCGATCAGGACCAACACCGGGCCCACGAGGCGGGCTGGCGGGGCGCCTTCCTCGGTCTGGGCCAGCGGCCAGACGACCAGCGCGCTCATCAGCAAGGGCAACCCGAGGAGTTCGGGCAGGTCGAGGCTGAGGAAGGAAGCGTGGGCGAACGAGCCGGCCAGCGCCACGCCCACCGCGCCGAAGACGGCGAGCGCCAGGAGCGCGACGGGGCCTTTGCGCGCGCCCATGGCGGTGGCGAGGGCGGCCAGCGAAGCCCAGGCCAGCGGCCAGGCGATCACGAAGGCGGCGGGCGGCGCCAGCGCCTGGGCGACGACGCCGAGCACCAGACCCAGCAGCAGGACGCCGGCCCAGCCGCCTGCGCGACTGACCGGCCGGCCATAGACCGCGAGCGCCAGGATCGTCCCGGCCGCGCCCTCGATCAGGGCGGTCGTGTCGAGGCCGCCCAGCAGGCAGCTTGCGAGCCCCGCAGCCAGCGGCAGCAGCGCCAGGCTGCGCTTGCCGCGGGCGAGTTGGGCCGCGGCCCAGAGGAGCACGCCCAGGCCCAGCAGGAACAGCGCGAGTTCCCAACGCGGCGCCTGGGCCAGCAGAACGCGCTGTTCGAGGAAGCCGGACGCCGCGCCGGTGAGCTTGCGGGCGAAATGCAGCACCGCCACGCCCGTCGTCACGGCAAAGAGGGCCGCACCGGCGCCGCGCGCAAGGTCGAGCCAGGGGAACGGCTCGGTGCGCCGGGCGCGGGCGACGGCCACCCCGATGGCCGCGGCGGCGGCGAGCAGGATCAGCCAGCCGACCCAGGGCGGATAGGCGAGCGTCAGGCCGCCGGGCGCCTGGCTGTAGACGAGGTCCGCGGCGCGGGCGGGCAGGGACGGGGCGAAAGCCGCCGCCGCGGCGGTCGCCAGCACCTGATCGCCCATGTCCTGCAGCGTGCCGCGGTCCTGGGTCGCGGGCGTCGAGGATGGCGAGTGGTAGTCGAACTGATGGCCGATGAAAGCGTAGTTGAGGCCGGGAACGCCCGCCTCCTTGGACACCGTGAAGTCGGTGTCGTTGGGCATGTATTTGTAGATGAAGGTCGTCAGGGAGGACGCCTGGGGCCGCGCGGCGTTGGCGGTCATCATGCGGACGGCGGCGCCGCTGGCGTCGCCGGTCTGGAACATCTGGACCCGCCCGGCCGAGCCGCGCGCTTCCATGTTGATGAGGAAGCCGATCCGCTTGGCCAGCGGGTCGTCGCGGAAGAAGGCGTTGGCGCCCAACAGGCCCGCTTCCTCGCCGTCGGTGATCAGCACCACCACGTCGCGAGCGGGAACGCCACGGGCCTTGATCGCACGCACGACCTCGAGGGCCGAGGCGACCCCGGCGGCGTCGTCGGAGGCGCCGGTCGAGGCCGGAACGCTGTCGTAGTGCGCCATCAGCGCGAGCGCCGGGGCGTTGCGGTCGCGGCCCGGTAGGACGCCGACCACGTTCTCGACGAAGCCCCCGACGATAACGTTGGGCGCACGGCGGGGGGTCTGGACACCGACGCCCGGCCGGACCTGCGGCGACAGCCCAAGCGCCGTCATGCGCCGCACGAGATAGTCGCGGGAGGCGCGGTTGGCGTCGGAGCCCACCGGGTGGGGAACGGAGGCCACCCCCGCCACGTCGGCCATCGCCCGCTCGGCGGAGAAGGCCGTCTGCGAGGCCGAGGCCGAAGCGGGCTTCGGCGTCTGCTCACCGCTCCAGGCGATCAACGCCGCGGCGATCAGCGCCGCGCACAGCGCGATCAGTCGTCCCATCAGGCCGTCCTCCCAGACATCGTCCGCAGGAACCTAGACGGTAGCGGCGCAAACGAAAACGCCCGCCGGCGACGGCGGGCGCTTCAACGCTCCCCGGTACTAGGTTGAGGTCAGGCCGCGACCGAAGCCGCGATCTCCTGGGGGTCGCGAAGAACGTACCCTCGACCCCAGACCGTCTCGATGTGGTGCTTGCCGTCAGCGGCGGCCGCCAGCTTCTTGCGGAGCTTGCAGATGAAGACGTCGATGATCTTCAGTTCCGGCTCGTCCATGCCGCCATAGAGGTGGTTGAGGAACATTTCCTTTGTGAGGGTCGTGCCCTTGCGCAGCGAGAGCAGCTCCAGCATCTGGTATTCCTTGCCCGTCAGGTGGACGCGCAGGCCGTTCACCTCGACCGTCTTGGCGTCCAGGTTGACGAGGATGTCGCCGGTCTTGATCACCGACTGGGCGTGACCCTTGGAGCGGCGGACCACCGCGTGGATGCGCGCCACCAACTCGTCCTTGTGGAACGGCTTGGTCATGTAGTCGTCGGCGCCGCCAGAGAAGGTCTTAACCTTCGTATCGATCTCGGCCGAGCCCGACAGGATCATGATGGGGGTGTTGATCTTGCCCACCCGCAGCGTGCGCAGCACGTCCATGCCGCTCATGTCGGGCAGGTTCAGATCGAGCAGGATCAGGTCGTAATCGTAGATCTTCCCCAGATCGACGCCTTCCTCGCCCAGATCGGTCGTATAGACGTTGAACCCCTCCGACTTAAGCATCAGCTCGATGCTCTGGGCGGTGGCGCTGTCGTCTTCGATCAACAGTACCCGCATCCGTCTCTCCTGCCGCGTGCCCGCTTGCCCCGCGAATTCAGTGAATCCGCCCTGGACCTCGCCGTTAACCTGCCTGCGAGTTAATTTAAGACTGGTTAATTGGAAGTGTCCGTCCGAGCCGAATCGTTAATCTGATGCGGAATCCGCTACAAGCGTCGCCGGACAGCCAACGAGTCGCAGGGCTGTTGAATCTTTTGTGATTGGACAGGCGGCGCGAACCGAGGGGCCGGAACACCCCCTTGGCGTCAGCCGTTTCATCCCCAGATTCCTATTGGGACGTCGGGAGGATTCATGCACGCAAAGTTCAAGCCCCTTGCGGGGCAGGTCGTGGTCGTCAGCGGCGCGAGTTCGGGGATCGGCGCCGAGGCGGCGAGGCTCGCCGCCAAGGCCGGCGCGGCGGTGGTGCTGGCTTCGCCGGACGAACAGGCCATGCGCCGGCTCTGCGAGGAGCTCAGCAAGACCGGCGGACGGTGCCATCCGGTCGCGGGCGACGTCGGCACCGCGGACGGCTGCGACCGGGTGGCGCGAGCGGCCGCGGCGCGGTTCGGCAGGATCGACAGCTGGATCGAGGCGGGCGCGGCTCCGCCCGCCCTCGAGCATGTCGCCCGCTCGCTGGCCCAGCACCTGGCGAACGGCGAGGGCGAGGTCGCCGCCCTGGTGGGGTTTGGCCGCAGCGTGGACAAGGCGGCGCGCGCCGCGCTCGGCGAAGCCGGCGGCAAGGTCGCCGCCACCATGATCCGCCTGCCCAGCGACTGGCGCCACGACAGCCCGGCCCAGGCCGCCGCCGAGGCGGCGTTGCATGCCGTGACCAAACCGATGGGGCGCATGGTGGTGGCCAGCCATGGCAAGCGCCTGACCGTGGCGACCGAGGCGAAGAAACATCCCGGCCTGCTGGCGGGCCTGGGCGTGCTGGCGCTGGCGGGCGCGGCCTTGTGGTTCGGCCGCGGCAAGATCGCGCAGGCCGCCGCGGCGGCGCGGCCCAAGGTGGCGCGCGCCGTGCGGCCGGTCGTCGCCGGGGCGGTGAGACGCCGGCCGCTGCAAGCTGCGAAGCTCGCCGCCAAACACCCGAAACAGGCCCTGAAATTAGCCAAGGCCCTGCGCTGATCTTCACCACCCCTTAAGCGTGGCAGCGGGATTCTACGGCCTCGAATTCGAGGGCTGTTCTTGAAGAGTCTTGTGGCCGCGGTCGAGCGGCTCGACCCCCTGACCGTCGCCGGCCGCGTGGCCGCCGTGAACGGCCTCCTGATCGAGGCTCGCGGCGGGCTGACGCGGTTGGCCGTGGGCGCCCGCGCCGAGATCGTCCGCTTCGGCGAAAAGCCCTTGTCCGCCGAGGTGGTCGGCTTCCGCGACACCCGCGCCTTGCTGATGCCGTTCGGCCCCGTCGAGGGCGTGGCGCCGGGCGCGGAGATCCGCATCGAGCCGCTGGGCTCGGCCGTCCGGCCTACGAAGGCCTGGCTCGGCCGCGTGGTCGACGCCTTCGGCAAGCCGATCGACGGCAAGGGGCCGCTGGGCGAGGGCCTGGCGGCCTATCCGCTGCGCGCGCCGCCGCCGTCGGCTCACGCCCGCGCCCGCGTCGGCGAGCGGCTGGACATGGGCGTGCGCGCCATGAACGTCTTCACCACCTGCTGCCGCGGCCAGCGCCTGGGCGTGTTTGCCGGCTCCGGCGTGGGCAAGTCGGTGCTGCTGTCGATGCTGGCCAAGAACGCCGATTGCGACGCGGTCGTGGTGGGGCTGATCGGCGAGCGGGGCCGCGAGGTCCGCGAGTTCATCGAGGAAACGCTGGGCGAAGAGGGCCTGAAGCGCGCCATCGTGGTGGTCGCCACGTCCGACGAGCCGGCGCTCAAGCGCCGCCAGGCCGCCTACATGACCATGGCCATCGCCGAGTACCTCCGCGACCAGGATATGGAAGTCCTGTGCTTGATGGACTCGGTCACTCGTTTCGCCATGGCCCAGCGCGAGATCGGGCTTGCCGCCGGCGAGCCGCCGACCACCAAGGGCTACACGCCGACCGTCTTCACCGAACTGCCGAAGCTGCTGGAGCGCGCGGGGCCGGGACCGGTCCGGCCGGACGGCACGCGGGCAGGCCCCATCACCGGCATCTTCACCGTCCTGGTGGACGGCGACGATCACAACGAGCCCATCGCCGACGCGGTGCGCGGCATCCTGGACGGCCATATCGTGATGGAGCGCGCCATCGCCGAGCGCGGCCGCTTTCCGGCGATCAACGTGCTGAAATCGATCAGCCGGACGATGCCCGGCTGCCATGGCCCGCAGGAGCGCGAGATCGTCAAGCAGGCGCGTCAGACGCTGTCGGCCTACGCCAATATGGAGGAGCTGATCCGCATCGGCGCCTACCGCGCCGGCGCCGACCCGCTGGTCGATCGGGCGATCGCGCTCAACCCGGCGCTGGAGGCCTTCCTGGCGCAGGACAAGGACGAAGTGACCAGCCTGGACGCCGGGTTCGAGCGGCTGGGCGCCCTTCTGGATAGCGTGCCCTCATGAGCTGGTCGGACTCCCTCATCAAGCTCGCCACCTTCGAGGTGGAGAACCGACAGCAGCGGCTGGCCGAGATCGCCCGGCGGCTCGCGGCGGCCGAGACGAAGCTCGCGATCCTGCACGCCGAGGGCGAGGCGGAGGCCAGGCGCGCCAGGGAGGACGCCCAGGCCGGCTGGTACCTGCTGGGCTATGCGGAGGGCCTGCGGGCGCGCAAGGCGGCGGTGCAGGCGGAGATCGACCTCATCCTGGCTGAGGAGCGCGGGGCGCGCGATGCGCTGGCCGAGGCTTTCGAAGAGCAGAAGAAGTACGAGCACGTGGCCGAGGGCATGCGCGTGGCCGCCGCCAAGGAGACCCGCCGGCGCGAAACCGCCGAGCTCGACGAGGCCGGCCTGCGCGCTACGGCGCGACGCAAGGTGGGCTGAGGCTTTAGGCCCCCGGCGCGCGCGTCGGGGCCCGGGCCGGCGGCGGGGCTGGGCGTTCGTTGTCCAGGCCCGCGCGCAACACCGCCAGGTCCTCGCTGATCTTGAAGATCGCGACATAGAACTCGCAGAACGAGCGCCAGAGCAGGACGAGCGCGCCCATGACCAGCAGGCCGCCGATCACCACCGGGATGGCCAGCAGCAGGCCGAACGGGAAGGGATCGCGGATCGCCACGCCGACGGCCGCCCCGATCGTCCCGAACGCGCCCAGCGCAATCAGGGCGAGGCCCGCCCAATAGATGATGTGGATGACCTGGCTGGTCATCAGGTGTTCGAAGGTGAGCAGGTCCCAAAGGACCGTGGCGCCTGTTCCCTTCGGTCGATTGAGAGCTCGCGCCATCCGTTTCCCAAGACTTGCGGCGGAGCTTCACCTCCGCTCCGTCGCTCGCACCGCTAGCAGCCTGGGCGGGCGCCTGCAACGGCCCAGAGCGGGCCGCCCTAGATCGTTCCGACGGTCTTCAGCTTTGCGCGGGGATGGACCTCGTTCTGGCTCATCACCGGCGTCTGACCGCGGAACCGCTCGATGATCGAGCGAACGTAGGGGCGGATCGCGGGGCTGGTGAGAAGCACCGGCGAATCGCCGGCCAGCGCCGCGCGCTCGAAGGTTTCGCGCACGCCGCGCACAAAGTCCTGCAGCCGCGACGGCGCCAGGGCCAGCTGCTTGTCGTCACCCTGGCCGATCAGGGCGTCGGCGAAGGCGTTTTCCCAGTCGGCCGTCAGGGTGACGATCGGCAGCGCTCCGTCGTCCCCGCGGTAGGCGAAGGAGAGCTGACGGGCGAGGCGGGCGCGCACCTGTTCGACCAGCAGGGTGACCGAGGCGGTGTGCGGCATCGCCTCGCCGATGCCTTCGAGGATCGCCGGCAGGTCGCGGATGGAGACCCGTTCGCGCAGCAGAGCCTGCAGCACCCGCTGGATGGTGGCCACGGTCACGATGGCGGGCACCAGGTCGTCGACCAGCTTCTTCTGCTCGGCCGGCAGGTCTTTGAGCAGCTTCTGCACCTCCGAATAGGAGAGCAGGTCCGGCATGTTCTCCTTGAGGATCTCGGTGAGGTGGGTGGTGAGCACGGTCGCGGGGTCGACGATGGTGTAGCCGCGGAAGGTCGCCTCCTCGCGCAGGCTCTCGTCGATCCAGGTCGCCGGCAGGCCGAAGGCGGGTTCGCGGACGTGTTCGCCCGGCAGCTCCACCTGGCCGCCACGCGGATCCATGGCCATCATCGAGCCCAGGCGCACCTCGCCGGAGCCGGCCTCCATCTCCTTGATCCGAATGGCGTAGCCCTGGCTGGGCAGGCGCATGTTGTCGAGGATGCGGACGCTGGGCATGACGAAGCCGTAGTCGGCGGCCAGCGTGCGCCGAAGCGCCTTGATCTGGTCGGTGAGCCGGCGGCCCTCCAGGTCGTTGATCAGGCCGAGCAGGCCATAACCCAGCTCGATCTTGATCTCGTCGATGGCCAGCGTCTGGGCGATCGGCTCCTCGGCCGGCTCGACGTCCGGCTGGATCTCGACCGGCGGCGGCGCCTTGGCGTTCTGCGAGCGGCGCCAGGCGAGCGTTCCGGCGCCGATGGAGATCGCCGCGAAGGGGGCGATCGGCATGCCGGGGACGAGCGCCAGCACCCCCGCGGCGGCCGAGACCATGCCGAGCGCCACCGGGTTCATGGCGAGTTGCGTGACCAGCGCCTTATCCGCCGAGCCCTCGACGCCGGACTTCGAGACCAGAAAGCCCGCGGCGATGGAGATGATCAGCGCCGGGATCTGGCTGACCAGGCCGTCGCCGATGGTCATGATCGTGTAGGTCGACGCCGCCTGGGCGATCGGGATGTGATGCTGCAGCACCCCGATCAGGATGCCGCCGATGACGTTGATCGCGACGATGATCAGACCCGCGACCGCATCGCCGCGCACGAACTTGGAGGCGCCGTCCATGGAGCCGAAGAAGGTCGATTCCTGCTCCAGTTCCTTGCGTCGCCTCTTGGCGTCGGCCTCGTCGATCAGGCCGGACGACAGGTCGGCGTCGATGGCCATCTGCTTGCCCGGCATGGAGTCCAGGGTGAAGCGGGCGGCGACCTCGGCGATGCGGCCCGAGCCCTTGGTGATCACCACGAAATTCACGATCACCAGGATTGCGAAGACGATGAGGCCGATGGCGAAGCTGCCGCCCATCATCAGCTTGCCGAAGGCCTCGATGATGTGGCCCGCGCCATGGACGCCTTCGTGACCGTGACCGAGGATCAGCCGCGTCGAGGCGATGTTGAGGGCGAGGCGGAAGAGCGTGGTGACCAGCAGCACCATGGGGAAGCCGGTGAACTCCAGCGGCTTCTTGATCAGCAGCGAGGTCATCAGGATCAGGACGGCGCTGGTGATCGAGATCGCCAGGAGCAGGTCCAGCATGATCGAGGGGATCGGGATGATCAGCAGGACGACGATGCCGACCACGCCCAGCGCCAGCGCCACTTCCCCACGCGCCACCCAGCCCAGCAGGTCGCGCGCGCTGGGGGCCTGGCCAAGCCGGCCGGAGGGGATCGAGGCGTCGGCCATTCAGGTCTAGGCGGCGCTCGCCGCACCCATCTGGGGCGCAGGCACCGAGACGCCGGCCTCGGTGTATTCCTTGAGCTTGTTGCGCAGGGTGCGGATCGAGATGCCGAGGATGTTGGCCGCGTGGGTGCGATTACCGAGGCAGTGCTCCAGAGTGTCCAGGATGAGCTGCTGCTCCATGGCGGCGACGGTCTGGCCGACGTAGCTGCGGCTGGCGGTCTCGGCGGCGAGCGAGGCGGCCTGGGCGGCGCGGGCGTGCGGGTCGGCCGACGCCAGCGGCTGACCGTCGGGCAGGCGGATCGCCTGCTCCTCGATCTCCGCGCCGGACGCCAGCAGGACGGCGCGGTGCATGGCGTTTTCGAGTTCGCGCACGTTGCCGGGCCAGCGATGGCTGGCGAGCCGGCGCTTGGCTTCGGCGGAGAGCGCCCGTTCGGGGGCGCCGTTGGCGGCCGCGTATTTGCGGATGAAGTGCTCGGCCAGCGCCAGCACGTCGCCCGGCCGTTCGCGCAGCGGCGGCAGGCGCAGGTTCACGACGTTCAGGCGGTAGAGCAGGTCTTCGCGGAACACCCCTTCCTTCACGGCCTGGGCGAGGTCACGGTTGGACGTGGCGAGGATACGGATGTCGACCTTGACGGGCTTGGCGCCCCCGACCCGGTCGATCTCGCGCTCCTGCAGGGCGCGCAGCAGCTTGGCCTGCAGGCGGCCGTCCATCTCGGAGATTTCGTCGAGCAGCAAGGTGCCGCCGTTGGCTTCCTCGAACTTGCCGATGCGGCGGGCCACGGCGCCGGTGAAGGCGCCCTTCTCGTGACCGAACAGCTCGCTTTCGAGCAGGTTCTCGGGGATTGCGGCGCAGTTGACGGAGATGAACGGCCTGGTGGCCCGGCGGGACTTCTGGTGGACGTAGCGGGCGATGACTTCCTTGCCGACGCCGCTTTCGCCGGTGATCAGGATCGAGGCGTCGGAGGGGGCGATCTGGTCGGCCATGCCGATGATCGCCTGCATGGACGGGTCGCGCACCACCATCGGGCGGTTGTCGTCGGCGACGGCGGCCAGGACGGCGGCGATCAGTTCCGCGTCCGGCGGCAGCGGGATGAACTCCTTGGCGCCGGCCCGGATCGCCGCGGCCGCGCCCGCCGCGCCTGCGCCCACGCCGCAGGCCACCACCGGCACTCGGATACGCTCGGCCTCGTTGCTGGCGATCAGGGCCGCGATGTCGAGCTCGTAATCGACCATCATCAAGTCGGCGCCCTGGCCGGCGCGCAAGGCGTGGGTCGCCGCGGCGATCGTCTCCACGTGGCTGACCTTGGCGCCCGCGCTCATCGCCATCTTCACGGCGGTGGAGAGCTGTCCGTTCAGTTTTCCGACGACGAGTAGTCGCATCGCTCTTCTCCCTCAGACGTCAGGCTTCAAGCCTGGCCGTCGCCGTCCTTGATGATTTCCGTCATGGTCACGCCCAGCCGCTCGTCGACGATGACGACCTCGCCGCGGGCCACGAGGCGGTTGTTCACATAGATGTCGATCGCCTCGCCGACCTTGCGGTCGAGCTCCAGCACGCTGCCCTGGCCGAGCTGCAGGAGCTGGGCGACCGAAAGGCTGGCGCGGCCGAGCACCGCGGAGATGTTCACCGGCACGTCGAACACCGGCGCCAGGTCGGTGGCGATCTTGTCCTCGTCGAAGGTCTCCGCCAGCGGGCCTTCGCCCGCGGCGAATTCGTCCAGTTTGAGTTCGGCGCCGGGGTCGGCGGCGGGGGCGTCGGGGGTCTCTGACATGGTCTAGCTTTCGGATGTCGGAAGGTCGGACTGGGCGGTTTCCCCGCCGGGGATCAGGGGTTCGGCGTGCAGGCCCTCGGCGGCGAGCGCCGCGTGAAGGGCGTGGGAGACGCGCTCGGCCGCGGCGGTCGGGTCGAAGCTCGCGGCCCCGTCGCCGAAATCGAGGGTGAAGGCGTGCGGCGAGGCCGCGGGGTCGGTTCGCACCTGGATCGACCCGGGGTAGCCGACGGCCTGCGCGGTCTCCTCGAGCACCGCCTGCAGGCCCTGCGCGAGCTCGGCGTCGGCGCTCAGGATCAGGCGCGGCGCCGCCTCGATCTCGCGGGCCAGCGACTCCAGGGCCGCGCGCACCGGCGCATGCGGGAACTTGTCCAGCGCCGCGGCGGCGATCGCCTGGGCGCAGGCAAGCGCCAGCTCGGCCGAGCCGACACGGTGAGAATGGGCCACCTCGGCGAGCCTGGGCAGGGCCTCGCGCGCCGCAGACGCGATCACCGCCAGCGCCTGGGCCTGGCGATTGGCGATCGAGGCCAGCGCCTGGGCCTCCCCGTCGGCCTGCGCCGCGGCGCGGATGTGCTCGACCTCTTCGGCGGTGTAGCTGCGCTTCGGGCGCGGCGCGGCCGCGACCACCTCGCCGGTCGCCTCAAACACAGTGCCGAACAGGAATTTCTCGTGAGGCGTTTTGGGAAGCGGCTGGGTCATCAGTACACCAGCTCGTCGTCGTCGCCGCCGGCGCCCACGAGGACGATCTCGCCCTTGTTGGCGAGGTCCTTGGCGACCTGAACCATGGCCATCTGGGCCTGCTCGACCTCGCGCAGGCGGACCGGGCCCATGGTCTCCATGTCCTCGCGCATGATCTTGGCGGCGCGCTCGCTCATGTTGGTGAAGAACATGTCGCGCAGGGCGTCCGAGGCGCCCTTCAGCGCCAGCGCCAGCTGGTCCTTCTCCACCGTGCGCAACAGGGTCTGGACGCCGCCGGGGTCGAGCTTGGAGAGGTCCTCGAAAACGAACATCAGGGCGCGGATGCGCTCGGCCGCCTCGCGGTTGCGCTCTTCCAGCGCGGTGATGAAGCGGGTCTCGGTCTGGCGGTCGAAGGCGTTGAAAATGTCGGCCATCATCTCGTGGCTGTCGCGTTTGGAGGTGCGCGCCAGGTTCGACATGAATTCGGTGCGCAGGGTCTGCTCGATCTTGTCGAGGATCTCGCGCTGCACCGGCTCCATGCGCAGCATGCGGGTGACGCACTCCAGTGCAAAGTCCTCGGGCAGGCAGGTCAGCACGCGCGCGGCATGCTCCGACTTGATCTTCGACAGCACCACCGCGACGGTCTGCGGGTATTCGTTCTTCAGGTAATTGGCGAGCACGGCCTCATTCACGTTGCCGAGCTTGTCCCACATGGTGCGGCCCGCCGGGCCGCGGATCTCCTCCATGAGGGTGTCGACCTTCTCGCCGGGCATGATCGAGGCGAGCAGCTTCTGGGTCAGCTCGACCGAACCGGTGATCGCACCGCCGCCCATGCCGGAGACGAACTCGACCAGAAGGTCCTCGACGACGTTCGAGGTCACCTGGCCAAGCCCGGCCATGGCCTGGGAGATCACCTTGATCTCCTCCTCGTCCAGTTGGCGCCAGACGCCGGCGTGATCCTCGCCCAGCGCCAGCAGGATCACGGCCGCCTTTTCAGGGCCAGTCAGCTTGGCGGAGTCGACGATCGCCTTGGATTTGGGGGATCGGGCGTTCATGCGGACTCGTGCAGCCAGCTACGGATGATCGAAACCGACTCTTCCGGATGCTTGTCGACGAATTCGGCGACCCGCTTGACGGAGCTGGCCTTCACCTGACCCTCGATCCGGGCGATGTCGATCTTCTGCTCCAGGTGCTCGTTGCCGGGCGCCGGCAGCGCCATCTGCTGGCCGGTGGCCGGATCGATGGCCAGTTGCATCGGCTGACCGTCCGGCGAGATGGCGATGCGCTGACCTTGCGGGCCGCCCAGCATCGCCATCGGCCCGCCGGCGCCGCCCATGGCGCCCTTCAGCAGCGGGCGCACGATGAACAGCATCATCAGCACTGCGACCACAGCCATGACCGCGAGTTCGGCGATGCGCATGACGTCGTTCTTGTCGAAGCCCATCAGCGGATTGGCCGCGGTGACGCCCTCGGCGTCGTCGGCGGTCGGGAAGCGGACGTTGACCACCGTGACCTGGTCGCCGCGGTCCTTGTCGAAGCCGACGGCGGTGCGCACCAGGCTGTCGATCTGCGCCATCTCGGCGGCCGAGCGGGGGGTGTAGGCGCCGGGCTTGCCGTTCTTGCCGGCCGGGGCGGTGACGCCGTCGACGGCGACCGCCACGGCGATCTTCTTCACCTGGCCCGGCTCGGTCACCGACGTGCGGACCGTCTTGGTGATCTCATAGTTGGTGGTGGATTCCTGGCGGCCGCTGTTGGTGTTGCTGCTCTCGTTGTTGCCGCCGATCTTCGGGCCGCCCGGAATGTTTGCCGCGGCCGAGGCCTGGCCGTCGGAGGAGCCCGAGCCCTCGCTGGACTTCTCGTCGGTGGTGCTCTCGGAGCGGACGACCTGCCCGTCGGGGTCGAAGGTTTCCTTCTGCTCGGTGACGTGGGCCAGATCGACGTCGGCGGTGACGTTCACCCGCGCCTTGCCGGCGCCCACGACGCCCTCGACCAGCGCCTTCACCTGCTTGGCGATGCGCTGTTCGACCTCGCTCTTGCGGCCGTCGGCCTCGGCGGCCATGCCGGTGTCGCCGCCGGACAGCGTCTTGGCGTGCTGATCGACCACGGTGACGCGGTCGGGCTTCAGGTTGGGGACCGCGCCGGCCACCAGGTTCTGGATGGCGCGCACCTGGTCGGGGCTCGGCTCGCGCCCGCCGACGCCGATCGAGACGGCCGCGGACGGCTGCTCGGCCTCCTCCTCGAAGAGCTGGCGCTTGGGCAGCACCAGGTGGACGCGCGCAGAGGTGATGCCGTCCAGCGCGTGGATCGTGCGGCCGAGCTCGCCTTCCAGGGCGCGCTGGCGGTTGAGCTGCTGGACGAAATCCGTCTGGCCCATGGCGCTGGTAGAGTCGAAGATCTCGTAGCCCACCGAGCCCGCCGTCGGCAGGCCCTTGGAGGACAGCATCAGCCGCGTCGAGGCCACCTGGTCGCGGGGCACCATGATGGTGGAGCCGTCGCCCTTCACCTCGTACTTGATGCCGCCCTGGTCGAGGGCCTGGGTGATCGAGCCGGCCTCTTTCAGGTCCAGGTTGGAATAGAGCAGGGCCTTGGGCTGACCCAGGCCAAGCGTCAGGGCGAAAAGGGCCGCGGCCACGCCTGCGCCGATCCCGAGGATCGCGGCCAGGCGGCCGATCCCGAACCTCTGAAGCGCGGCCAGAATCTGGTTCAACGCGGGCGTCCTTCCGCAGACAGGAAATCAGGCGGAGGGACGTCGATTGCCTACCGCTAGGCAGGATTTACCCAGTGCTTGGTAAACGCGGGGTTTAAGCGGAGCCGTATCGGCCCCGACAAGCCGCCGCGATCAGCCGCTCCAGGGGCTGAGCGCGCCCCACAGCGCCAGGTCGACGGAGAACGCGGCGTAGATCAGCACCGTGACGCTGAAGAAGGCCTTGCGCAGGTGCGTCCATGAGTCCACGCGCCGCCCGCCGCGCCAGATCGCGGGCAGGGCGATCAGCGTGGTGACCGTCAGGCCCGCAAAGACCAGGGCGCAGGCTGAGGCGGTAATCATCAGGACCCCCGGCCAGCGGTACATGATCGCCGCCTGATCGCCCGTCTTCGACGCCCAGACGCCGAACAGCGCCAGCGCCAGCAGCCACAGCACCGCCTGGATGTTCTGCACCAGGCTGGCGCGGCTCTGCACCTGGTTCTCGCGGAATTCGCGGCGGTTGCGGACCACCACCCCGGCCAGGGTGGCGAGCGCCGCGGCGGTCGCCAGCGCCGCCAGGAGCGCCAGGGTCTGGGGCTTGCGCCACACAGGCGCCCGCTCGAAGAGCTGCGTGCCGCTGGCCACGTGAAAGGCGCGCGCGCCGCCGCCGCCGCTGCTGTCGAGGTCGAAGGCGATGCGTTCGCTTCCCTGGGTGGCGATGAAGCGGCCGGCCCCGGGGTCGCCTTCGGGCGCCCAGATCTTGGCTCCCGCTGCGTCCGCCGTGACAAGCTTGCCGTCATGGGTGACGCTGACCATCGAGCCCCCCATCAGTTCGTCGACGAACCCCTCGAGGCCCGAATAGGCGCGGCGCGTGGTCAGGTAGTAGCCCGCGAAGTCGCTCCGCCGTTCCACCAGTTCCGGCGCGCCTGGGCGCGGGAAGATCTCGGGCGGCGCATAGAAGTGCTGCACGATCCGGTCGGGCAGCCGCGCCGAGAGCGGCCGGCCGGTGTCGGTGTTGGTAGAGATGAAGATACCCAGGTTCAGGTCCGGGACGACCACCATGTTGGAGAAGAACGACAGCGTCGCCCCGCCGTGCCCATAGCCGCGATGGCCGCCGGGCAGGTCGAAGACCATGAAGCCGTGCGCCCATCCGTTGATCCCCACAGGGGTCGCCCTGAGCGGCGTGCGGAAGGCCTGGGCGGCGACGGCGCCATAGATCGCGTGGCCGCCGTACTGGCCGCCGGCAAGCTGCATGAGCATGTAGTGGGCCATGTCGCCGGCCGTAGAGGAGGCAGCGCCGGCTGGGGCGATCTGGCCGATGAACTCGTAGTCGCGGCGTGCAAAGCCCACCGGCGTCCAGCGATATCCGTCGGAGATGTCGCCCGTCAGCGCCGCGGGCATCGGCGCCGGCAGGCCCGCCTTGGGCTCGTGCGGCTCCCGGAAAGTCGTGTGGCTCATCCCCAGCGGACCCAGGATCTCGTCCTCGATCAGCCGCTCGTAGGGATGCCCGGCGGTGTAGGCCACGGCTTCGCCAGCCAGGGCCGCGCCATAGTTCGAATAGCTGGAGACGGCGCCCGGCGCATGCACCCGGTGCGGCCGTTCCTGGCGCAGGTAGACGTCGAGCGGCCGCACGCGGCCATAGTCCCGTTCGAACAACTGGCCCAGCGCCCGGTCCTCGAAACCTGCCGAATGGTCCATCAGGTTGGCCACCCGCACCGGCTGGTCATAGCCCTGGTCGCGGACCTGGACCCGTTCCGGGAGGTAGAGGTTGATCGGCTGGTTCAGCCGCATGCGGCCGGCCTCGACCTCCTTCATCAGGGCGATCCAGGTGAAGGTCTTGGAGATCGAGCCGACGCGGAAGAGCGTGCGGTCCGGATCGACGGCGCGGTTCGGGTTGAGGCTGGCGAAGCCGTAGCCGCGCTTCAGCACAACCTGACCGTTCTGCACCACCGAGACGGTGACGCCGGCGATATGCTCGCGGCTCATCGCGTCCTTCACCATGCCGTCAACGAAGGCGTCCAATTCGGCGGGCGGGATCGGCTGGCCGGGACCAAGCTTCGCCCCCGCGGCGACTGCGGCGAGCGGCGGGGCTGCGGCGGGCTTAGGCGTCGCGGGCGCGGCCGGGCGCGGCGCGATGACGGCGGCTGTCGCGGCGGAGGCGGCTGGCGCGCGGGCCGCTTGCGACTTCGGAACCTCCGCCGAGGGCGCAGCGGCCTTGGCCTTGGGTTTGGAGGCCTCCGCCCCTGGCGCCTTCGGCCTTGGCTTGGCCGGCTTGGGGCGTAGCTGCGAATAGGGGAACGGCGCCTTGGGCAACGCCGGTGCGGGCACCGCCTGCGCGGGCCTGGGCGCCTCATCCTGCGCCGCCGCGCCGAACGGCTGGGCAAACATCAGCGCCAGAGCGGCGACGGCGGCGAAGACGGTGGACCGCATCGAAGGAAACCCGGACGGAGCGGAAGGCTCAGCCGGTTGTAGGGCGCCCCGGCGAGTCCCTCCAAGCCCGCCCGCCACGCGGCCTAGTTTCGCTCGGGCGGCGCGGCGCTGGCCAGAGAATAGAGCGGCAACACGGGCTTCAGCGCAGGGCCGACAAAGAGTTGCGGCTCCGATGCAGGCTGCATGCGTTCCTTGAGCTCGCGCCGGGCGACGCAGCCCTGAACCGTGCGGCCAAGCGCCAGGAAGTCCGGGGCGGCCGACATCGATTCCAGCACGCATTGGTCGAAGTAGGGATATTTGTCGGCCTCGCCGCAGCCGAAGGAACTGCGGTCGCGGCGCGCGGCGGTCAGGATCATGCGGTCGGCGCCGGCCAGCGCCGGCACGAAGACGCCGGAGAAGCAGGCCGAGATGATCACCACCGTGGGGCGTCGGCCGCAGGTCTGATCGAGCATGGCGGCGAGCGCGCGAGGCGGCAGGAACTGCTGGTCGACGACCACGCCTTCCGGCGCGCCATGCGAGCTGAAATAGACCAGGCACCCGCCGCGCGCCCTGGCGGTCAGGTCGACCAGGGCGGCGTAGATCGCCTCCGGCGTGGATTTCTGCAGGCCGGGATCCTTGTAGCGCTCGGGGCGGACGGAGAACTGGCGCAGGTTCTGCGCCCGGAAACCGGCCTGCTCCAGCGCCCGCGAGACGTCACGGCGGGCGTTGTCGAACGCTTCCGAAGGCCCGCCGGAATGGGCGTGCCAGTCGCCCGCGACGACGACTGCGCTCCAGTCGCTGAACAGCGAGGCCGCGGCGGCCGGCCCCGGTTGCGCGAGCATCAGGCCCGCAAGCAACCAGGCCAGGCGCGCGAGCCGGCGCACCTTTACTTCTTGTAGGTCTGGAATGGCGTGGGAATCGCCGTGCCCGTCGCCTTGGCCAGAAGCCGGCCCTCCGCGTCGTAGAGTTCGCCCTCCGTGAAGGCGACCTGGCGGCCCCACTTGGCCACGCGCCCCACCCCGCGCAGCTTGCCGGGCATGCCCGGGCGGAAGAAGCTGGTCTTCATCTCCAGCGTCGGGGCGACGGCGGTCATGCCCGAGGCGACCATGCAGGCCACGCTCATGCACTCGTCCAGCATGGCGCAAAGATAGCCGCCCTGGATCTGCTTCATGGGATTGAGCAGCAATTCGGCTCGGGCCTCGAACTCGACCTCGACGGTCTTGGTCGCCTGACTCACCGACAGCATCCGGAAGCCGAGGGTCTGGGAGCCGGTCGGCTGGTTCCTGGTGCGCAGGAAGCGCTCCAGGATAGCGGCGTCGGTGAGCGCTTCGGGCTCCGAGGTCGCTGGCTCGCTCATCCGCGGCGGCTCACTTCTTCCTGAATTGATCGAGGGAGACGATCTTGGCCTCGCCGTCCGCGGGCGGCGGTTCGGCGTCTGTGGCCGCGACCTTGGCCTCGGGCTCGGCGGCCTTCGCCTCGCCCGCGGGGGCCTCGAACTGCAGCAGGAACTGCACGCTCGGGTCGTAGAACCGGGTGACCGCCGCGTAGGGCACGCTGAGACGCTTGGGCAGGCCGCCGAATTGCAGGGTCACCGAGAAGAAGGTCTCGCCGGGCGCGAGGTCCCAATACTGGTGCTGCAAAACGATGGTCATTTCGTCCGGGTATTTGCCGAGAAGGTCCGGCGGGCCGGAGACGCCCGGCGCCTCGGTCTTGAAGGTGATGTAGAAATGATGGGCGCCCGGCAGGCCTTCCGGCGCCGCGGCGCGCTTGAGGGCGGTCTTCACCACCCCGCGCAAAGCGTCCTGAGCCATCGCCTCATAGCGCATCAAGTCCTGGGCCGGCGGGTCCTGGGCCATGGGGTCTCCGAACAAACGCGTCCGCGAACCTAGCGCCTGAACCGCCACGCGCAAGGCGGCTTCGGCAGACGGCGAAACGAAAAGGGCGGGCTGCCGGGTCCCTGAGAACCCCGCAGCCCGCCCCCAAACGGTGGGAGGCTTCTGTTGGCAGGCGCCTCCCGAGCCCCGCCTAGGGATCTGAACCCCTAGGGCTTAGGTTGAGAACCGTCGAACCGCTTACGCGGCCAGGCGGACTTCTCCAGCGAAGTTATCGTTCGCAGTTAGTTTAAGACCCGGAACGGTGGGTCAGGCCGGAAGAAAGCAACACCTTTACACGTCTGTCGATGCTGATCGGCCCCTCACTGCCCGGCGACAACCCGGGGAAGATTGGTGGAGCCGCCGGGAATCGCACCCGGGTCCAGTCCGCTTATTGCGTGCGCGTTTATCTCCATAGTCAGGGCAAGCCCCGACCCCTTCAATATAGGGCCTCGGCGTTAAAAACTGAAGGACGTCCGTTCGCGAAGCGTGGACGGCAAGGCGTTTTCCGCCAATCGCCGCGCGGGCTTCGCGAGTGGACTCGGCGATTCCGGCTTGCCGCCGCTAGCCTTGCAGGCACAAGTTTTCGCTGGAGAATTTCATGAGAAACCTGCTCTACGCGGTGCGTCCGCTGTTGTCGGACTTCTTCCCGACCATCGTCTTCGCGATCCTGGTGGCGATGAAGCTGGACGTGCGGACGGCCACCGGCGCCGCGCTCGCCATCGGCATCGCCCAGGTCGCGCTCCAGAAGGCCCTGAAGCGCAAGGTCGAGCTGTTGCAATGGGCCTCGCTGGGCCTGGTGGTGGTGTTCGGGACGCTCGGCGTCATGACCAACGACGCGCGCTTCCTGATGGCCAAGCCCACGATCATCTACCTGGCGATCGCCGCGGTGATGCTGAAGCGCGGCTGGATGCTGCGCTACCTGCCGCCCATCGCCGGGGAGCACGCAAAACCGTTGATGATCGCCTGGGGCTACGCGTGGGCCGGGCTGATGTTCTTGACGGCGCTCGTCAACATCATGGTCGCGGTGTGGTTCACCGCCCAATGGCCCGTGTTCATCGCCGTCGTGCCGATGGCTTCCAAGCTCGCGCTGTTCGCCGCGCAGTACCTCAGCGTCCGCCATGTCGTGCGCCGCCGGATGATGGCGGAGCTGGCGGCGCAGGCCGCGTAGCCGGGGGTTCGTCCGGGGCCGGCGCGACGCCGGGCGGCTGGGCGCGGCCGTACGGGTCGGGCTTCAGCGACCCGCCATGCGCCAGCAGGTCGCGATAGGCGTCCTTCGCCGCCGCGAAGCTCGCGCCGCCCGGGAAAATCACGTCGAAACGCGGATCGTGGCCCAGCGCTGCTTGCAGCATGGGCTGCAGCACATCAGCGGCTTCGCCGATTGCGGCGATGTCGCAGGATCGGCGCAGCGAGCGCGAATGGCCCGGGACGACCAGCGTCAGGTCGTAGTCGGTGCCGTCGACGCAGACGTCCTCGGCGAGGTCCGGCCCCTGGCTCACCCGCACGTCGCGTGGCGACGACCACAGCGGCAGCCCCTGCAGCGCCAGGAACTTTTGCGCCTCGCCCGATGGCAGCTCCGCGTCGAAGCCGATGCGGCGTGCGATTCCGGCCTCGCAGCAGGCGAGCCCCGCGCGGGCCTGGACAAAGGCCTTCCCGTCGCGCCGGACGGTGATCCGCACCACCGACTGGCGCACGCTGCGCGCCGGCCGCACCCAGGCTTCCAGGATCATTTCGTCGCCGCGCAGGATCTGCCACTGCAGCGGCGTCAGGCCCCACAGGCGGTAGGTCGAAGGATCGACGCCGCTGTCGATCGGGATCAGCCGCGCGCCGCCTGAAAGGCGGCGGCCGCCGAGCGGGTCCGCGGCCTCGGGCGCCTCCGGCCGCTTCTCGTCCCACCAGGCCTTGGGGTCCGGCGGCGGAAAGGGCCAGATCTCCGCCTCGGCGGGCGGCGTGCCGGGCGGCGGCGGCCGGACAGGGCCTGGCGCAGGCGCGCGGCGGAAGATCTGCGCCTGGACCGGCGGCGTTGCGGCCAGAAACAACAGGAGTGTGAGGACGAGGCGGCGCACGGTCTTGGAAAGTTCCTTCGCCTCCCCTGTGGTTCCCGCCGTCAGAGCGCCTCCACGCCGCGCTGGATGGAGAGCACGCCGGTGCGCGAAACCTCCACCAGGCCCAGCGGGCGCATCAGGTCGGTGAACTTGTCGATCTTGGACGGCGCGCCGGTGAGTTCGAAGACGAAGCTTTCGTGCGTGGTGTCGATCACCTTGGCGCGGAAGATGTCGGCGACGCGCAGGGCCTCGACGCGGTCCGGCCCTGTTCCCTTGACCTTCACCAGCGCCAGCTCACGCTCCAGGCCGTTGGGGTCGCGGGTCACGTCCTGCACGTGGCGGGTCGAGACCATCTTGGTGAGCTGGGCTTCGATCTGGGCGAGCACCTGCGGCGTGCCGCGGGTGACGATGGTGACGCGGGAGGTGTGCGCCTTGCGGTCGGTCTCGGCCACCGTGAGGCTCTCGATATTGTAGCCGCGCGCAGCGAACAGCCCGACCAGGCGATGCAGCACGCCGGGCTCGTTGTCGACCAGCACGGCGAAGGTCGCTAGGCTCTCGGCCTCGTCGGCGTGGGCCAGGTCGTAGACGGAGGCGGGCTGGGCGTCGCTCATGATGATCCTTCTTCAGCCCGCGCGTCGGTTTCGGGTCGGCTCGCACGTCTCATAGCATGAGCCGGCCTGCAAGCGGCTGCTGACAGCACGCTGTCACGGGCGCAGCCTAGGGTGGGGCTCCTCAATGGGAGAACAGCCATGACCACGCAAGATGTCGCCAACGACCTCGTCGCCCTCTGGAAACAAGGCAAATTCGATGAGTCCGGCGAGAAGTATTGGGCGCCCGACGTGGTAAGCGTCGAGGCCGGCGCGCCGGGCGGCGGCGATCCGGTGAGCCGCGGCATCGAGGCGGCGCGCGGCAAGGGCGAATGGTGGAACGCCAACCACGACGTCCACGGCGTCGAGGTCGAAGGGCCTTACGTGAACGGGGACCAGTTCGTCGTCCGCTTCAAGATGGACATGACCCCCAAGGCCACCGGCCAGCGGACGACCATGGACGAGATGGCGGTCTACACGATCAAGGGCGGCAAGATCGCTGAGGAGCGGTTCTTCTACGGGATGTGAGCCTTCACCGCCCGGTGTCGCCTTCGACGCGCGCCACGACCAGAGGCAGGTACAGTTCCCGCTGAAGGGGCCGCAGGCGCTCGTCATATTGCGGATCCCATGGCATGTGGCCATCGGGGTCGGAGATCACCAACTGAAAGGCGAAGAACTCGCCACGGCCAGGGGCGAGGATGGCTGCGAAGGTTTCGGCCAGGCCAAGCCAGGGGTTCTCCGGGTCGTTGTCGTAGAGACGGCTTGGGTGGACCTCGCGCCAGATCAGCGGCTTTTCGTGTTCCCCTGGGCGCCATTCCTCACCGTCACGCATGACGAGGCGTCCGGCCTTCAGGTCGCTGTAAATCTCGTGAAAGACCCCGTTCGCCGAGGCTTTCGGGATATCGAATACGATGACTTCCGGCGCGCCCAGGCTCGAATGGAACCCGATGGTGTAGGCCCACGCGGGCGCCGACTGATAGTCGCCGACGTAGATCCCCGTCCAGCCGAGCCGACGTATCCGCCGCTTCACGTCCCAGCGGTGATATGCCCGCTGCAGGATTCCCAGCATCTCGTTGCCCCAATGATTGTTCCCTATTTGTTCATATATGCGCGGATCTGCCAATAGCGAAGCTTGCGCCGCAGCGGCGGGGCGCCAACATGGCCAGCCATGTCGTCGCTCCGCATGCCGCAATCCTTCCTCAAACGCCTGGGCGCCGACAGCGGCGAGGCGGCGCTGCGCTATGAGCTGGTCGAGGAGCAGGCGGCCACGCTTGGCCGGATGGGGCGCAAGGCGGAAGCCGCGCTGGCGGCGCTCGAAGCTCACGAAGGCGACGGGCGCGGCGAGGCGGTGAGGGCGGCGGCCGACGCGGTCTGGTGCTTTCTCGTGCAACGCGAGGTCATGGGCCTGCGCGACCGCGCCCGTATCGTCGCCGACTACGATATCCCACGCGAGGTGATGGCTCGCCTGGGCGTGCGTTGACGTCAGGCTGAAACGCTTCTGACATAACGCCGTAAGATGGCGAGGCGACGCTCACGCTTCGCAATCCGGGAGATCGGCAGATGCGTTCGATAATGCTCGCCGCAGCGGGCCTTGGCGCCCTGGCGCTCGGCGGGCCGGCTGCGGCGCAGGAGCGTCACTACGCGGTCACGGTCGCGCCCATCGGGCAGCAGGCCAAAGGCTTCCAGAAGATCAGCCTCTCGAAAGCCGCGATCGGCAGCGCGCGCATCGTGCTGTGGGGCGGCGCGGCGATCGACCCTGACTGCAGCCCGCATCCCGGATCGACCCTGGCGGTCGTCCAGCCGCCGGCTCACGGCTCGGTCCAGGTGGTCGAGGAGGGCGTCTACGTCGTCTTCCCCGCCGGCAATCCGCGGTCGGCCTGCAACGGGCGCAAGACGCCCGGCCGAAAAGTCTACTACACCGCCGCCGAGGGCTACGCCGGCCACGACCGCGTGGTGCTCGAGGGCGGATCGGAGGACGGCCACGTTCGCCACGTCACCATCGACATCGATGTCCGCAAGGCGGCGAACGGCTAAGCGGGCGCGGCGCTTCGCTACGTGGCCCTCTTTCCGGCCACCGCGAACATCGCCCCCTGCGGGTCGCTCGCCTGGACGATCCAACCGCCGCCCGGCACCTCCATCGGCCCGTTGGTGACCTGGCCGCCGCCGGCGGTGATCCTGGCCGCCGCCTGGTCGATGTCGCCGACGTTGACGTAGTAGAGCCAGGCTGGGACCTGCATCTGGTCGGGCTTTTTCATCATGCCGCCGATCTGGCCGATCTGGTTGGAGAACAGGCGGTAGGCGCCCATCGGACCCATGTCCATGTCGCTGTCCTTCATCCAGCCGAACAGCTCGGCGTAGAAGGTGAAGGCCTTTTCCAGCTCGCCGGCGTAGAGTTCATGCCAGCCGACGTTGCCGGGCGCGTCGAGGGCGAGTTCCGGCCGCGCCGTCTCCGGCGGGACCGGCTTCATGATGGCGATGGCCGCGCCGGTCGGGTCGGCGATCACCGCGAAGCGGCCGATGCCGGGTATGTCCGTTGGCTCGACCTGAACCGCGCCGCCCAGGCCCTTGACCTTCGCCGCGGCCGCGTCGACGTCGTCCACGGCCACATAGCCCAGCCAGTGGGGCGGAACGCCGGCGGCGGCCGCATCTGGCTGCATCGCCGCGATGCCGGCGACGCCCGCGCCGGCGGGACCTGCGATGGTGTAGTTCATCGCTGCGCCCGTGGTCTCGTCCAGCTCCCAGCCCATCAGGCCAGGATAGAACGCCTTCGCCCCGGCGACGCTTGAGGTCGCCAGCTCGTACCAGATGAAACGGCCGTGTTCAGACATCGGAGCCTCCTCGGATGAGACCCCCATCCTAGACCCGTCGCGAGGCCAGTTGAACGACCGGCGGTCCGTTAGGCGGCTATGTCGGCGATCTTGGCCTCCAGGACCCGTACGAGATCGGCCGGCGCCAGGCGCGCCTGCAGGCCGCGCTGGCCGCCGTTGACGTAGGCCTCGGCGAGCGCTGCGGCGGGCGCGTCGATCACCGTCGGCAGGCGCTTTTTCTGGCCAAATGGGCTCACCCCGCCGACGCGGTAGCCGGTGACCCGTTCCGCCTCCGCCGGCTGGGCCATCTCGCAAGCCTTGGCGCCGAGTGCGGCGGCCAGCCTCTTCATCGAGACCTCGCGGTCGGAGGCGAGGACCACGCAGGCCGGCCTGCCGTCGGCCTTGACGATCAGGGTCTTCAGCACCTCGCCGGCCGGCGCACCCAGGGCCTGCGCCGCCTGCAGGCCGATGCGGTCGGCGTTGGGGTCGTAGGCGTAGGTCGCCAGCGTGTAGGCGACGCCGGCGCCATCCAGGGCGAGGGTGGCCCGCGTCGCGCGGCTCACACCAGCCGCTTGCCGGCGTCGTCGATGATCGAGCCCAGGTCGCGGGCCTCCTCGGCCATGATCATCTCGTTGTGGGCCTTGCCGGAGGGGATCATCGGGAAGCAGTTCTCTTCCTTGGTCACCCGGCAGTCGAAGATCACCGGCTTCCTGACCGCGATCATCTCGCGGATCTTGTCGTCGAGTTCATCGGGATGCTCGGCGCGGAAGCCGACGCCGCCATAGGCCTCGGCCAGCTTCACGAAGTCCGGCAGGCTGGACGAATAGGAGTGCGAGTAGCGCTCGCCGTGCAGCAGCTGCTGCCACTGGCGCACCATGCCCATCCACTCGTTGTTGAGGATGAAGATCTTGATCGGCAGCTCGTACTGAACCGCGGTGGAGATCTCCTGCATGGTCATCTGCACGCTGGCGTCGCCGGCGATGTCGATCACCAGGCTGTCGGGGTGGGCCATCTGCACGCCGACCGCGGCCGGCAGGCCGTAGCCCATGGTGCCCAGGCCGCCGGAGGTCATCCAGCGATTGGGCTCCTCGAAGGGATAGAACTGGGCGGCCCACATCTGGTGCTGACCGACCTCGGTGGTGATGTAGACGTCCTTGTCCTTGGTCAGCTCATAGAGCCGCTGGATCGCGTACTGCGGCTTGATGAGCTTGGCGTCCGGCGCATAGCGGAAGCTGTCGCGGGCCCGCCAGGCGTCGATCTCCTTCCACCAGTCAGCTATGGCGGCCTTGTCGGTCGCAAGGTTCTTCTGCTTCCAGGCGGCGATCAAGTCGGCCAGCACCGAGCCGGCGTCGCCCACGATCCCGATATCGGTCCGCACGTTCTTGCCGATCGAGGAGGCGTCGATGTCGATGTGGATCTTGCGTGAGCCGGGCGCGAAGGCGTCGAGCCGGCCGGTCACCCGGTCGTCGAAACGCGCGCCGATCGCCACCATCACGTCGCAGTCGTGCATGGCGTTGTTTGCCTCGAACGAGCCGTGCATGCCCAGCATCCCCAGCCACTGGGGGCTCGACGCGGGGAAGGCGCCCAGGCCCATCAGGGTCGAGGTGACCGGCGCGCCGGTCAGGGCGGCGAACTCGCGCAGCAGCTTCGCGGCCTCCGGGCCTGCGTTGATAACCCCGCCGCCGGTGTAGAGGATCGGACGGCGGGTCTTGGCGATCATCGCGGCGGCCTCGGCGATGCGGCCCGGGTCGCCCTTGGTTCGCGGCGCGTAGTTGTGGACGTGCTTGACCTCCGCCGGGCCCTGATAGACGCCCTTGGCGAACTGCACGTCCTTGGGGATGTCGATGACCACCGGGCCGGGCCGGCCGGAGGTGGCGATGTGGAAAGCCTCGTGCAGGATGCGCGGCAGGTCGGCCACGTCCTTCACCAGGTAGTTGTGCTTGGTGCAGGGCCGGGTGATCCCGATGGTGTCGCATTCCTGGAAGGCGTCGGTGCCGATCAGGTGGGTGGCGACCTGGCCGGTGATAACGATCAGCGGAATGGAATCCATCAGGGCGTCGACGATGCCGGTCACGGCGTTGGTGGCGCCGGGGCCGGAGGTGACCAGCACCACGCCGGGCTTGCCGGTGGAGCGCGCATAGCCTTCCGCGGCGTGGGTCGCGCCCTGCTCGTGACGAACGAGGACGTGCTGCAGCCGGGATTCCGCGAAGAGCGCGTCATAGATCGGCAGCACCGCGCCGCCGGGATAACCGAAGAGCACGTCCACGCCCTGGTCGATGAGCGCGCGCACGACCATCTCGGCGCCAGAGAGGATAGCGGTCGTTTCCGCCGGATTTTCGGGTTCGATGGTCGTGGGGTGGGCGGTCATGTCGGGAGCTCGGGCTGGGACAATAAAAAAGGCCCGCGGGGGGCCTGGTGGATAGCGACCGTTGACGGGCTGACCGGTGTCAGTCCGCGGCGGGCCGCCCTACGAGTACAAGAATGGTGCGCACGAGAATTCCTCGGAAGAATTGGTTCAGGCGTTTCGCATGCCGCGCCTAGGGCGTCAAGGCGGGGTCGAGGGCAAGAAACTGCCTCCATTGCCCTTCGGGTTCGATTTCCGTGAGACGCGGCCAGTCGGCCATCTGGCCGCGCATCCAGGTGGTCTGGCGCTTGGCGTAGTTGCGGGTCTGCTGCTGGGCTGAGGCCAGGGCTTCGGCGAGCGGGGCGTCGCCGCGCAGATGTGCGGCGAACTCGCGGACCCCGACGGCTTTCATGGCGGGCAGGGCGGGGTCGAGGTCGCGGGCCAGCAGGGCTCGGACCTCATCGAGCGCGCCGGCCTCGACCATCGTCCTCAGCCGTGCGTCGCAGCGGGCGTAGAGCGCCGCCCTCGGCGGCTCCAGGGCGACGGCGCGCCAGCTACTGGGCGCGAGAGGCGGTTGGCCCGAGGCCTGCCAGTCGCTGAGCGGCCGGCCGGTCGCGGCGAGGACTTCCCAGGCCCGAGAAAGCCGCTGGCGGTCGCCCGAGCCGATGCGCGCTGCGGCGGCCGGGTCGCGTTCGGCCAGCCGTTGGCGGAAGGCGGCTTCGCCCAGCGTCTCGTACTCGGCGGCGGCGGCGCGGCGGGCGTCGGCAGGCACGTGCGGGACTTCCGCGATGCCCTGGGTGAGTGCGCGGAAATAGAGGCCGGTGCCGCCCACGACGATGGCCGGCCGCCCGCGCACGGCGATCTCGTCCAGCACCTGCGTCGCAGCCCTAAGCCAGCGGCCCGCCGACCAGCCATCCGCGGCGTCGGCGACGCCCACGAGATGGTGCGGAGCCTGGGCCCGCTCCTCGTCCGACGGCCCGGCGGAGAGGATGCGCAGGTCGCGATAGAGCTGCATGGAGTCCGCGCCGACGATCTCGCCCCCCGTCTGGCGGGCCAGGCGAAGCGCCAGCGCGGACTTGCCGCTTGCGGTGGGTCCGGCGATCAGCCAGATGCGGGGCTCCATGGAACTTGTCCTTACCCTCGTCGCGCCGCCCAACGCAGGGGCTTTCTCGCTGAACCTCCGCGAGGTGTTCGCCAGCGCCGGCGCCAAGGGGACCTCCTCGCGCAAGCTGGACGCCGGCGAAGGTGCGGCCACCGACGTCTTTCTGGAAGCTCCTGACCTGACCGCCGTCCGCTCGGCCCTCGAAAGCCCCATGGCTGACCAGCACCTCGATTGGTGCCTCCAGCCGGCCGCGGGGCGGAAGAAGAAGCTGCTGGTCGCCGACATGGATTCGACGATCATCAACGTCGAGTGCCTGGACGAGCTGGCGGACTTCGCGGGGCTGAAGGCGGAGATCTCGGCGATCACCGAGCGGGCCATGCGCGGCGAACTCGCCTTCGAGGGCGCGCTGCGTGAGCGGGTGGCGATGCTGAAGGGCCTGCCCGTGACGGCGCTGCAAGCCGCCTATGACGAGCGGGTGCGGCTCAATCCCGGCGCACGGACCCTGGTCAGGACCATGGCCGCCAACGGTGCGCGCTGCGTGCTGGTTTCCGGCGGGTTCTCGTTCTTCACCAGTCGCGTCGCGCAGGCGGCGCTGTTCCACGCCCATCGCGGAAACAGCCTGCTGGAAGCGGATGGCGTGCTGAGCGGGCTGGTTGGCGATCCGATCCTCGGGCGGGAGGCCAAGCTCGCCGCCCTCACCGAGGAGGCAAGGGCGCGCCAGATCCCGCTTTCCGAGACCCTGGCGGTCGGTGACGGGGCCAACGACCTCGCAATGATCGAGGCCGCGGGCCTGGGCGTCGCCTATCGCGCCAAGCCGGTGGTGGCCGAGCGGGCCGACGCGCGGGTGGACTACACCGACCTGACGACGCTGCTCTACTTTCAGGGCTATTCGCAGGACGCCTTCGTTACAGACTGAAGCGGGCGTTGATTTTACGCGCGGCCGCGACTCCGCTTAAGGCGCGCCATGAGCCTGCCCCGCACCGTGAAAGCCGTCGTGTTCGACATGGACGGCCTGCTCTTCGACAGCGAGAGCGTTTACCGCGACGCCATGATGGCCACCGCCCGGGACGCGGGCTTCGAAATGCCCACCGACCTGTTCCTCAAGCTGGTCGGCATCCCCTGGGCCGGCAATGTGACCCTGCTCCTGGAGCACTATGGCCCGACGTTCGACCACGAGGCCTTCCGCAAGGAGGCGACGCGGCGGTTTCATATCGTCGCGGACGCGGAGATCTGCCTGAAGGCCGGGGTCATCGAGATCCTCGACGCCTTGGATGCGCTCAGGCTGCCGCGCGCCATCGCCACCTCTTCGTTGCACCAGACGGTGCAGCATCACCTCGGCCAGCACGGGCTGCTGGACCGCTTCGACGCCTTCGTGGCCCAGGGGGATTACGCCCGCGGCAAGCCGGAGCCGGACCCGTTCCTGACGGCGGCGGCGCGGCTGGGCGTCGCGTCGCAGGATTGCCTGGCGCTGGAGGACAGCCACAACGGCGTGCGGGCGGCGGCCGCCGCCGGGATGATGACGGTCATGGTGCCGGACCTGCTGGACGCCACCGAGGAGATGGAGACGCTGTGCGTGCGCGTCGCGCGCGACCTGCACGAGGTGCGCGAGATGCTGGAGGCTCAGCGAAGCTCGATCCAGTAGCGGCGGCCTTCGTCGCCGGGGACCCAGGGGTGCGGGACGATGTCGCGCAGCACGCCGCCGTTCTTCTCGATGACGCGGATCGAGGCGGCGTTCTTGGTGTTGGCGGTGAGCGTCACCCGCTCCAGCGGCAGGTGCTCGCGCACGTGGTCGAGCATGCCGGCCAGCATGGCCGAGGCGTGGCCCTGGCCCCAGGCCGACGGGCGCACCGAATAGCCGATGTGGCCGCCCCAGAGCTCCAGCATGGGGGTGAGGCCATGGCGCACGCTGACCGAGCCCAGGAACGTCTCGCCCTCGACGTACCAGAGCTGGGTCTCGAGCACGCGCGGGCCCAGCGTCCCGTCCGGCAGGACGACATGGGCCGGCGGGTTGCGGACCTGGCGCAGGTACCATTCCGGTTGGCTGGCGATCTGGGCGATGGCCTCGGGCGTGTCGGGCCGCAGGGTGTCGCGCAGATAGCCTTCCCGCAGGGCCTCGATGAACGAGGTCATGTGCTCGATCGACGGCGCAACCAGCCTGGGCATCAGTGCGGATGCTGCATCGGCGTCCGGCGTCAGCGGCGACCGCCGCTCGGGCCCTGTTCGAAGTATTTGAAGAAATTGCTGTCCGGCGACAGGATCATGGTGGTGTCGCCCTGGGCCAGCCCCGCCTCATAAGCCTGCATGGACCGGTAGAAGGCCGCGAAGCTGGGGTCCTTGCCGTAGGCCTGGGCGAAGATCCGCGTGCGCTGGGCGTCGCCCTCGCCGCGGGTGGTTTCGCCGATCTGCTGGGCGTCGGCCAGGGTGATGGCGACGTCCTTGTCGGCGGTGGCGATGATCTCGCGCTTCTGCTGCTCGCCCTGGGCGCGGTACTGGGCCGCGATCTGGGCGCGCTGGGTCTGCATGCGCCGGTAGACCGAAGCCTGGTTGGCGGCGGGCAGGTCGGCGCGCTTGATGCGGAAGTCGATGACCTCGATGCCCAGGCGGCTTTCCTTGGCGCGGCGCGCCATGTCCTGCTTGGACTGCTGCATCAGCTTGTCGCGCTGGCCGGCGATGATGTCCGATTGGTTCATCTGGCCCAGCATCTGGCGCAGCGACGAGTTCATCAGCCGCTCGAGCCGGTCCTGGGCCGTCCGTTCGTCGCGCAGGGTGCGGTAGTACTGCAGCGGCTCGGAGATGCGGTAGCGCAGGAAGGCGTCGACTACGAGCTTCTGCTGGTCGGCGGAGGTCACTTCCTCCTGGTCGGCTTCCAGCCCCAGGTTGCGGCGGTCGAACTTGATCACGTTCTCGACGAACGGCTGCTTGATATGAAGGCCGGCCTCGTTCTGCCCGGGCTTGTTGATCACGCGCACGGCCTGGCCGAAGCGCAGGACCACGGCCTGCTCGCGCTGGTCGACGACGAACAGGCTGTTGGCCAGGAGGACGACAGCCACGAAGGCGATCACGGCATAGAGGATCAGCGGGTTGCGGCTCATTGGGCGCCTCCGCGCTGGGTTTGGGCCGGGGCGGCCTGTTGGGTTTCGGCCGACGCGGCGGGGGCTGGCGGGGGCTGCGCGGACCGCGGCCGGAAGACGTCCGGCGGCAGGATCACCGGCGCGGTTACGCCCTTGCCCGAGACGATCACCTTGTTGGAATGCCGCAGGACGTTTTCCATGGTCTCGAGGTAGAGCCGCTCGCGGGTGGCTTCCGGCGCGCGACGGTACTCGTTGTAGATCGAGGTGAAGCGAGACGCGTCGCCGGTGGCGGTGCGGACGGACTGTTCGCGGTAGCCCTGGGCCGACTGCACGATCTTCGCGGCGTCGCCCTTGGCCTCATTGACCACGCGGTTGCGGTAGGCGTTGGCCTCGTTGACGGCGCTGTCGCGGTCCTGTTCGGCGCTCTGCACGTCGCGGAAGGCAGCCAGAGCCTCCTGCGGCGGATTCACGCCGCGGATCTGGACCTCCACGACGCTGACGCCGGCGCCCCAGGAGTCCAGTGTCTTCTGCATCAGGGCGGCGGTCTCGAGCTGGGCCTGGCCGCGGCCGGTGGTGAGGATCGAATCGAGCTGCGTCTTGCCGACCACTTCGCGCATGGCGCTCTCGGCGACGGCCTTTACGGCCTCTTCCGGGTCGCGCGTGGCGAAGATGTAGCGGCTGGCGTCGGCGATCCGCCAGGTGACGCTGAAGGTCAGGTCGACGATGTTCTCGTCGCTGGTCAGCATCAGGCTTTCCTGCGGCACGTCGCTTTCGGCGGTGCCGCCGCCGCCGATGTCCAGGCGCTTCAGAGAGGTGACGGGCACCTTCTCCACATGCTCGATCGGGGCCGGCAGGTGATAACGCAGGCCCGGGGCCTCGTCGCGGGAATAGGCGCCGAAGGTGGTGACCACCGCCTGCTCGTTGGGCTCGACCACATAGAGTCCCGAGAGCGCCCAGAGCGCAAAGACTGCGCCGGCGATCGCCGCGATCGCGCCGGGGCGCACGCCCCCGCCCGGCCCGCCGAACAGGTTGCGCAGACGCTGGCGCAGTTGGTCCATGCCGGCGCCGAGGTCGGGCCGGGGGCCACGCGGGCCGCCGCCGCCGCCGGGGCGGCGCGAAGGCGGGTCCTTGCGCCCGCCGTCGTCGCCCGAGGGCGGTGAACCCCACGGGCCGGGATTGGCGTTGTCATTCCAGGGCATCTGCCGGGTCGGTCTTTGCTTGTGGCTTTGTTGTTGTCGATCCAGGCGCAGCGGCCGTGTAAACCCGCGCTGTTCCATCGGATATGAGACCCCTGCAGGGGCAAAGCAAGCTTAAGGCGTCATGAGCGACCAGACTGTCCCCGACCGAGCCACAATCCTGGCGGCGCTCGACGCCGTGCGCGATCCGCGGTCGGGTCAGGGGCTGACCACCGCCGGCCTGGTCCGCGGACTCGCCATCCGTGGCGATCGCGTGGCCTTCATGCTGGAGGTCCCCGCCGCCGACACGGCGCTTTACGCGCCTGTGCGCGACGCCGCCGAGCGTGCGCTGGCCGAGGCGCCGGGCGTGGCGAGCGCCCAGGTGGTGCTGACCGCCGAGACCGCCGCCCCGTCTCTGCAAGTGAGCCCGCGGCGTTCGGCCGCGCGGGTGAAGGAGGATCCGCAGGCGCGGCTCTCGCCCATGGCCGAGGCTGTGCGCCCGGACTTCGTCGGCAAGGTGATCGCCATCGCCAGCGGCAAGGGCGGGGTCGGCAAATCGACCGTGGCGGTGAACCTGGCCGCGGCCTTCGCCCACCTGGGCCTCAAAGCCGGGCTGCTGGACGCAGACATCTACGGCCCCTCCGCGCCGCACATGATGGGCATCGAAGACGAACCGACGTTCGACGCCGACAAGCGGCTGATCCCGCTGGTGGCCTGGGGGGTGAAGGTGATGTCGATCGGCTTCATCGTCGAGGACGGGACCGCCAACATCTGGCGCGGGCCGATGGCGTCGTCGGCGCTGCGAACGCTGATGAACAGCGTCTGGGGGACGAAGGACGATCCGTTGGACGTGCTGATCGTCGACCTGCCGCCTGGCACCGGCGATATCCAGCTGACCCTCGTCCAGAGGCTTCAGCTCGACGGCGTGGTGATCGTCTCGACGCCGCAGGAGATCGCCCTGATCGATGCGCGGCGTGCAGCCACCATGTTCCGCAAGACCGGGGCCGCGATCCTGGGCGTGGTCGAGAACATGGCCTGGTTCGCCGACCCGGCCACGGGCGCGAAGGTCCCGATCTTCGGCGAGGGCGGCGCGGTGCGCGAGGCCCAGGCCCTGGGCGTGCCGCTGTTGGGCCAGGTCCCGATCGACGTGCCGCTGCGTCAGTCCGGCGACGATGGGCGGCCGCTGGTCGCCACGGCGCCCGAAAGCGCCGCGGCCCAGGTGTTCATCGCGATGGCGAAGAAGCTCGCCTGACCTATTCCGCGGGGGCCACCCTCTCGCCGGCCCCGACCATCGACTCCTCCGCCGACAGCACGTCCTTCTCGGCCAGCGCCTCCAGCTTGGCGCGGATCTCGCCCTGGCGTTCCGCCGTCAGGCTGTAGCCGAAGAAGAAGGCGCCGCCGACCAGCACCAGGATGATCGGCGCGAACAGGTAGCACATCTCCAGGCCCCAGATTGCGTGGGCGGTGTTCACCGCGCCGTCCTTCGGGTTGAAGCCGACGGCGCCCAGGATCGGGAAGACGATCGAGATGGTGATCGAGGTGCCGAACTTCTGGGTCAGGGTGACGAGGGCGAAAAGCACGCCGGAGCGCTCCTGGCCGGTCTCCAGCCGCAGTTGGTCGGCCACGTCGGCCACCATGGCGCGGACCAGCAGGATGAAGGCGCTGCCGCAGAAGCCGACGGCGGCCATGCCCGCGGCCGTGATGGCGAACTGGCCGGCCGGCAGGGCCATCAGGATGGTCTGGCAGATGGCGTAGGCGACGCAGGCGATCTGCACCGCGCGGTGCTTGCCGATGCGCGTGGCGAGCCGGCCCCAGAGGGGCGCGCCGAAGATGCCGGCGCCCACGTAGAAGATCAGCAGCAGCGGCACGTCGTGCAGCGAGAACTTCTTCGCCTCGTGGAAGAAGAAAATGTACATCGGCGCCGTGGTGCCGGGGCCGAGCGTCAGGAAGAGGTCCGCCAGCACCAGCCGCAGCATCGACGGCGTGGTCACAACGGCCGCGTAGTCCTTGAGCGTCAAGCGCTCCTTCTTCGCGACGGGCGGCTGGCGCTCCGGCCCCAGCAGCAGGGCGAGCGGCATGAAGATGAGCGCGGCGACGATGATGATCCAGCCCATCGTCGGCATGCTCGAGGCTTCGGCGGGGTTGATGGCGCCGTTGGTCAGGAGCGGCAGCAGGTTCACCGACACGCTGCCTGCGAAGCCCAGCCCCATCATCCAGCCGAAGATGCGCGAGCGCTCGTCGTACTGGCCGGTGATGGTGCCGGCCCAGGCCGAGTGGCCGAGCACCATCAACGAGTAGGCGACGTAGAGCATCGCGTACCAGACGACGAGATAGCTGATGCCGGCGCCTTCCGGCGGATTGAACGCCTTGTAGACGGCGATGCAAACGACGGGCAGGCCGAGCAAGAACCACGGCTTGTAGCGGCCGATCGGGGTCTTGGTCTTGTCCATCAGGATGCCGAGGACCAAGTCCACGCCGAGGTCCGCGAGCCGGATGACGGCGATCGTCGCGCCCAGGGTCAGCAGGCTGACGCCGAGATGTCCGGCGTAGAACTTGGGCAGGTAGACGCCCATGATCCCGAGCATCAGGTAGGCCGGAATGGCGCCGGACGAAAAGGCCAGCAGGCGCGGAAATGCTAGCCGGCCCGCAGGCCCGGCTTTGGTGGCAGTCACAGGGCGTCTCCCAAAATAAATAGGTCACCCTCTGATGGGGCGCTTATGTGGACAGGAGAGCTTGCAGATTGGCCGGGCGCAAGGGATTTCCGCTAGGTCACTTGGTCACGATCGCGACGGGACCACCTCACCGGGCTGGCCGGTGAGCGACTGCAGCACCGCGGCCTCCTCGGCGAAGGCGCCGTCGCGCTCGTCCAGCTGACGGCGGATTTCGGCGTGCTTTTCGGCGGTGAGGCGATAGCCCAGGAAGCTCGCGCCGCCCAGCATCACGAAGGCGATCGGCCCGATGACGAAGATCAGGTCGAGGCCGTGGATCTGGTCGGGGCCGTTCACCGCGCCCGGCTTGGCGCTGAAGCCGACGGTGTTCAGGAGCTCGAAGCTGACGAAGATGGCGAGTGCGCCGGCAGCCTTGGTGGTCGCGCTGGTGACCGCGTAGAGCAGGCCGATGAGATCGCGCCCGCCCTGCAGGCGCAGTTCGTCGCCGACGTCGGCGGTGATGGCGCGGACCATAACCACGAAGCCGGTGGCCAGGGCCCCCAGGATGAACATGGGCAGCGCGTAGAGCAGGGCCTCCCCGCGCGGCAGCAGCGGGATGACGATCAGCATCAGCGAATAGAGGGTGGTGGAAACGATCAGCGCCCGATGCTTGCTGATCCTGTTGCCGAGCCAGGCGGTGGCTGGCCCGCCGACCAGCCCGGCCACGATGTAGAGGGTGAGCAGCAGGCTCGCCGCCGAGAGGCTGATCTCCCGGGATTGCCGGTAGTAGAAGAAATAAAGCGCGGCCATCCACCCGGGGCCCATGGTCACGCAGAAGTCGGCCGCGAGGATGCGCAGGACGTTGCCGCGCGACAGCAGGCTGAAATAGTCGGTGATGCGGAAGCGGTGGCCCGGGTGGGCCTTGACGATCCGCTCCGGCGTCCTGACCAGCGCGACCAGGATGGCGATCGGCGAAAGCCCGAACAGGAACCAGCCCACGGCGCGGATGCCGTCGATCTCCGTCCTATGCGTGGCTTCAAAGATCACCGGGATCAACAGGGCGGCCACCGCGCCCAGCACGCCCATGGCCAGCATGGAGCCGAAGATTCGGGACCGCTGCTTGTAGCTTGTCGCCAGGGTCGAGGCCCAGGCGTTGCCCGCCACCAGCAGGATCGACATGCCGAGGTAGACGACCAGCAGCCAGATCACCAGGTAGGTTTCGCTGATGCCGGGCGGCGCCTGATAGAGCATGTAGAGGGCGAGCATCAGGATCGGCGCGCCGATCGCCATCCACGGCCGATAGCGGCCGAACCGGCTTTGCGTGCGGTCCATGAACAGGCCGAGCGCCGGGTCCACGGGAATGTCGATGAGGCGCACAACCCCAAAGGCGGCGCCGGCCGCCAGGCCCAGGCCGAGCTGGCTTGCGAAGAACGGCGGCAACTGCACGGCCACCGAGAGCTGCAGGGCCGCGAACGGCATGTACGCGCAGGAGAAGGCCAAGACAGTCGGCAGGGAGAGCTTGCCCTCAGCCGACGTCGATCTTGTCTCCGCCACTTCGTCCTCCTGACGCCGGTCCTCTCTCGGGCACGGTCAGGGAGACGTTAGCCTTCGACCCTCAGGCGAGGGCAAGTGGATTCGGCGTAATGTAGGTCGCCGAATGACGGCCCTCGGACCCGCGGATCAGCGTGCGGGCGCGGCGGGCGCCGGAGGTCAGCCGCCCTGCATCTTGCGGAAGAATTTTCCTGATTGCTCTCCGCCAGCCTGGTAGGCCTGCTGGCCCGCCGGGTCGACGATCTTGGCCCAGTTGTCGCGGACTTCCTCGACGGAGAGGCCGCCCTCGCCGAGGTAAACGCCCTCGGTCTCGACGATGCGGGCGAGCGCGAAGGCGCCTGCGCCGGCGGTCAGGATGCAGCCGGTCGGCGCCTCTTCCGAACAGAGGAAGACGACGCCCGGCGTCACATATTCCGGCTTCAGCCGCTCGAGGATTTCCGGCGGCATCAGGTTTTCGGTCATCCGTGTCGCGGCGACGGGGGCGATGGCGTTGACGTGAATGTTATTCTTCTGACCCTCGAGCTTCAGGGTGTTCATGAAGCCGATGATGCCGAGCTTGGCCGCGCCGTAGTTCGACTGGCCGAAGTTGCCGTAGAGCCCGGACGAGGACGTCGTGCAGACGATCCGCCCATAGTTCTGGGTCCGCATGATCTCCCAGACGGCCTTGGCGGGCTTCACCGTGCCCATCAGGTGGACGCCGAGCACGAACTCGAAGTCGGCGATCTCCATCTTGGAGAAGGTCTTGTCGCGCAGCACGCCGGCGTTGGCGACCAGCACGTCGATGCGGCCCCAGGCGTCCATGGCGTGCTTGACCATCAGGGCGACGCCGGCGTCGTCGGTCACCGACGAGCCATTGGCGATCGCCTCGCCGCCAAGCGCCTTGATCTCCTCGACGACAGCGTGGGCGGCCTCCGAGCCGCCGCCGGAGCCGTCGACCGACCCGCCCAGGTCGTTGACCACCACGCGCGCGCCGCGGCGGGCGAGCTCGAGGGCGTGCTGGCGGCCGAGACCCCCGCCCGCGCCGGTGACGATGGCCACTTTGCCGTCGAAACGGATATCCGCCATGAGGAACCCCTTAGAAGCTAAACTGCCGCGCGATTTCGGCGGGCCTTGTGCGGCGCGGGCGCGGAGGCGTCAAGCCGTGAGGCGACGGCGCGCTGCGGGCGGCGCGTGCGCCTCAGGGCTTGCAGCCGGCGACCGGCTCAAGCTGCTGGGTCGGCGTGCGCGTCTTGCCGGTCGCGAAGAACCGCACGAGCCGCTCCGGGCCATCCGCCGGCTTGACCCTCAGCACCACGGGCACGGCCGAGTTGTCGGAATCCACGGACAGGAACTCGACGATCTTCATGCCGTTGCGCAAGCCCGCCGCATAGGCCGGAGCGTCTTCCCGCAAGCCGGTCACAACGCCGTCGCCCCTGGACGTCGCGCCGCGGTCCCAGCCGAACTCGAAGGGCGCGACCTCGACGGTCTTCACGCCGAAGCAGGCGCCGAACGCGTCCGCCGGCAGCTCCAACGGCTCGCCGGCGATCACATGGCGCGCGATGAGGCCGCTGAGGTCGACGCCCACGACCTTGCGGTAGGCGACCGGCAGCAGCGCGTCGGCGTGGCGGGTCT
>Ga0070680_100000122_pt1 | contig 45907 bp, 75 predicted proteins | sample KBSC73BmetaG_FD_64672 | JGI IMG/M metagenome (GOLD analysis project Ga0070680, IMG submission 64672) | Corn rhizosphere microbial communities from Kellogg Biological Station, Michigan, USA - KBS C7-3B metaG | ecosystem: Host-associated > Plants > Roots > Rhizosphere | place: USA: Michigan...
CGGCCGTAGGCATCCCTGGCTTCTGCCCGGCATAGGGATTGGCGGCAATTTTCGTCTGACTCTTGAAGGAATCCTGCAGCTTCGTTAAGGCATTGTTAAGACTCTTGCCGACCTCCGTCTTGGGGGTCTGCAACTTGGCGGCCTCGATAGCATCGATCACCGTCTGTCCGCTGATCTTCACGCCCTGCTTCTCGGCCTGCTTCATCAGGGCGACCTTTTCCGCCCGCTCCGGAATGGCCCTGGAGGAGTAGTCGTCCACGGCCTCCTTGACCTTCTCGCCGAGCTCGAATTCCGCCCCGACTTTCGGCTCCATCATGGTCCGGTTGAACCGGGCGACCCGGCGCGGGTCCCGGAAGTAGCGGCTGAACTGGGGGGCGACGCCGGCGAATCGGGACAGAACGTCGAAGGCGGTCCTGACGGCTCCGGTCCCGACTGCCTGCGTCAGGCCGACTTTCAGGGACTCCTTCGGCTTTACCTCGTACTCCGGCTGGTTCAGGTGCCGCAGGGACTGGAAGCCCAAGTCTGCGCCACCCGCCACGGCCCCCTCAAGGGCCGCTGCAGGAAGCAGGCTCATAGGGGCGGTGAACGGCGCAGTAGCAAGCGCAGCGCCTCCCACGAGCAGCCCACGGGCCATTTCGGGGCTAACGGGGCCCTCGCTGGGGATATAAATTGGCGGCGAGGTCATCATCGGTGTTCCACGTGGAACACTCCGAAACGGGTCCTGGCCCTGGGAGTAGTTGTCCGGTGCGGCTCCCGCGGTGGCCGGAGCCACGGATCCGTAGCCCTCGAGCGCCGCCAGGTCCTTGAAGGCCTGCTCCTTCGGGATGCCGGCGGCCTGAGCCTTCCTGAGCAGCTCAGCCCGCTTCTCGTCAGGGAGTGGTTGGGGCAACGCCCTGCTCCTGCTTCAGCTTCTCGAGGAACTGCTGATACTCCTGGACCGCCGGATCGGCCGGAGCCGACCCTGCCCCTGGAACGGTGCGGCCAGCAGCCTTGTACTTGGCCCTGATGTCAGAAATCATCTGGTTGGTGATGTTCCGAAGTTTTGTCCTTGCGCCATCGACGGTGTCGATGCCTGGAATGGGGAACTGCCCCTCGTAACGATCCAGCTCCTCTATCGGGAAGGTGGCCCCGGACTGAGCTCGAACGTAAGGGAACAGAACCGACTTCACCTGGGAGAAGTAGTCCACCAGCTCCTGGGGCGCAACTATCGGGCCGAAGGTCTGCGGGGCCGCTTTGGCCTGAACGTAACGGATTACCTGGTCCAGCTTGTTGCCACGCCCGCCAAGCGCCTTCTCAGTTGATACGAAGGCCTCCTCGAGTCCTGGGATGTTCCCGAGGGCTCCCTGCTCGCCGCCGGTGCCCGTAATCAACCCGGCAGGCGGTTGCGGCTCCAGGATGGCACCGCCGGGGCCCTTAACTTCGGTGGCCACACCACCGCTGCCCTTGGAAATCTTCACAAATCTGGCCTGTGGATTCCCATTTTTGTCAACGACCATCCCCGGCAGTATGGCTGGCCCGTATCCAGCCGGACCCAAGTCAAGCTCGTAAACCTGCTCCTGCGTCACTGGATCAAGGAGCGGCTTCGTCTCTCCAGAGATGGGATCCGTGAGGCGCAGAAAGCGGTGCGATACCCCATCCACATCTCTGACGAACTCGCTCTTGACACCCTTGGCACCGGTGACCTTCATTTTGGCTATCTTCTCGGCGCCAGCCTGCTGCTGGCCTTCCTGGAAGACGCTGATGCGGGCTTGGTTCCTGAGCATGCGCTCCGCCGCGGCGTTCTCCTCCTGGCGCTTCTGGTACTCCCTGACCTGCTGCGCCTGCAGTTCTGCTTGCCGCTGCTGGCTGGCTGCGAAGGCGCCCATCGCCGGCGGCGCTCCACCGGCCTTGACCGCAGCCATGGCGGCAATGGCATCCCCCAGGGCGCCGGCAAAGTGCCGCGGCGTTCCACCGAATAGGGCGTCTTGCAGGGCGGTAGGAGGAGCAGGTCCAGCCGGTGGTGCCGCGGGGGCCGGGGCGGTCTCGAGGGAGGCGATCAGGTCCTGAATCATCCGTGCTTGTGGATCCTCTTCGTCCTGGCCCGCCCCTGCTGGGTACTGAATTCCGAATGGCATCTATCCTCCCATTCCGCCGCCGCCGAAGGCCTGCAGCAGGCTTCCGATCATGGCCGTGTTGGCCGCACTGCTTGTCTGGTCCGCCTGCGATTGCATCGCGTTTGCGGCTTGAATTCCTGGCAGGCTCTGGCCCTGGCCAGACGAGATGAACTGCAGGATCGTGTCCAGGAGCTGGTAGGTCTGCCCCACGTCCCCGCGGCGCAGCTGGTCGCTCTCCGTCAGGGCCTGATTGCGAGCTCCCTGCTCGGCTCTGGCCTGGTTGGTATTCAGGGCCTTCTGCAGGGCCCCCTTGATGGAGACCGGCAGATTGCCGCGCGCGGCCGCTCCAGCCTGCTCAGAACGCAGGTTCCCGTAGTTCTGGCCGATGGACCGCATCTCAGCACCGAGGCGCGGCCGGATGGCATCCTCGATTCCTGAGCCCATGCCCCCTGGGTTCCGAAGCATCTCGCCGATACCCTGAATCCCCTGACCAAGGGTAGGGCCAGCCCCTCTCAGCTCAGGAGGCAGGTACCGTCCCAGCGTGCTGTAATGCGCTGCTTCGCCTGCCGTCTTCTTTGCTGCGACCTGTCTGCCGAAATCCCCGCTGGGATCGATGAAATCGAAGGGCGTAGGCATCAGCGGCCTCCCCCGCCACCGAAGCCCTGCAGTAGGCTCGCCAGGGCAGCCATGTTGGCATTGGAGCTTCTCTGGTAATTTTCCGAGCGGTTCTGGGCCGCACCTATGAGGCCTGGGATGGCTTGGCCTCTACCGCTGGAGATGAACTGCATGATGGTGTCCAGCAGCTTGTAGGTGTGCTGGAGGTCCTCTCTCTTGAGCTGATCGGTCGAGCCCAGCCCCTGAGTCCTGGCGCCTCGCTGGGCTCCCTCCTGAGATGTCCCCAGCGCTTGCTGCAGGAGCGCCTTGATCGATGGCGGAAGGTTCTTGGCGCCGGCGGCTCCAGCCTGCTGGGTGGCTTGGTTACGGAAGTCCTGCGCGATGCCCTGAGACTGCATGGCGACTTGCGGCGCCACGGAAGACGACACCTGCGAGGAGAGCTGGCCAGGGTTCCTGATGAGGTTCCCGATCCCCTCCATCCCAGCGCCGATGAGGGGCCCGGTCTGCTCTCTACGAAGTTCAGGAGGCAGATAGAACTGCAGGTCCTCAAATGGCCGTCTCGCTTCGTACTTGAGGCGATCGGCTTCAGCTCCGGCCTTCTGCTTGGCCTTGGACCCCTTGTAGTAGTTGTACCCGGCGGTGGCTATCCCTGCTACGCCCATATCAGATCTCCCGGCAGAGCATCGAACAGGGCCACGTCACGTGGCGCCCCGTGCGCGTCCTTGCGCTGCCTCACAATGCCGATGAGGTTGAATCCGATCCTCGCGGCGAAGTTGAGCCCGAGGTGGTTCTCGCAGTCCACTTCTCCGACGAGCCGATCCAAGTCGTTACGGATCATCAGGTCGTAGGCAGCCTTGCTGCTGAGCGCCGGCCTTCCCATTCCCCTCTTGTCCCAGATGTAGACGTGAATCGTGCCGACGCTCTCTTCGCCATGGATGATGCTGGACAGGTAGAACATTCCCCACCCATCGCCGATGGGCATGGCGGCCTCCCAGTCTTGGCACATCTCTGGGCGTTCGGCGATTCTCGAGGCGACGCGATCAGGTGTCATGCTGGCTGATTCTCTTCCGGGGTCGGCACGGCTCTCGGACCGGCCGGCTCCTTCAGGGCTTCATTCTCTTGGCGCAGTCTATCACCCTCCTCGGCCAGCGCCTCCACCTGAATATGGAGGGCTTCGTTCTCAGCCAGGAGCTTCAGTACCGCTCGAGCGATAAGATCGGCGTTGAGGTTCATAGATTGCTGATCGTCACGGTCTGGGTAGCGCCGTAGACGATGGTCCCGTCGGCGATCCAACCCATCAGTTTCACAAAATTACGCATCCCGTCTCCCACAAGAAAGCCACGCACCAACTCGAAATCAGCGCTGGTGAAATTGGACTTGCTCTGGGAGCCGGTCAGGGCCGGGACGCCGTTGTTGAGAAGCTGAATCTGCATGCTAATCGAATAGGCCATTGGACCCTCTTCCTGGTCTTACGTTTATCGAAGTTCCAGCACAACCGTTCCCACGTTTATGAGGTCTGCCGCAGCATTTGCGGCTCCCTCCAACTCAAACACTGCATCCCCCGCATAGGTAGCGGAGTTGAGGGCCTGCCACGCGGAGACTCGCGTGATCCAGGCACCCGTAGCGGGGAAAGAGTTGATCGGAGTTATGTTCTGTGTGTTGGTTACATCGACCACCTTAATCGTGATAGCTGCAGATGAGAGAGCACTGTTGCTGCAGCGGCTCATGAGGCGCGCCTCTCGAAAGCGGGTGAAGTCGAGGTTGTGCAGGTTCATCTGATTCGCGCCGCCGAAGGGCTGATAGGTCCCCAGGCCTCCTGGATCCACAGTCCAGTTGTATGCAACCTGGTGCACCGTGATGATCTGATAGCTGAAATTGGCCCGCCATGGTTGCCATGTTCCGCCATCGTCGATCTCTGGGAGATAGAGCTTGCTGCCCGCAGTGGTGTGTATGTAGAGCCGGTTCGCGCTTCCTGCCGCCGGCTGACTTCCGGTGGTATCGACGCCCACTGCTCTCGATACGATAGACATGCGTCATCTCTTAAGTCGCGGGTGCTGCGGTTCCGGTGTCAACTACATTTAGGATGACATTCCCGGTTCCGGCGGCGGTTCGCGCGAAGGAAGCGAAGCCGTCGCTGTCGACAGTCATGGTCATGCCCGAGTTGCCAGTAGCATCGACAAAGGTGCGCCAGAACCTGGGAGTGCCCTGCGTGTCCTTGCTCATGAGTCCTCTGCTCGCCGTGTTGCAGAGATAGTCACTCAGCGGGCTCTCGAATGTATTGTCTCCGATGAAGCTGCGCCGAGTTATGCCGACCGCATGCAACACAGACTGAAAGCCGTAGGCAATGGCAGGTGTTCCCGTGGTGATGGCGGCGGCATGGTAGCTCACGCGAGTGCTACCGGCAGTGAGCGCGTTGGCCTTGAATCCATAGTGGTTCAAGAGGGTCCCGGAGATGGCAAGCGTTACGGAGCCCTTCGCCTCGAAGCTGATCTTGTCCGCCACCGCCGAACGCAGGAAAGTGTTCGTAGTAGAGGACTGAAAATCCACTACTGAAGTGACCGTGGTTCCAACGGTGGAAGAATTGACGGTCATGGTGGAAGTGCGGAAGCCAACTACCGATCCCTGAAACCTGGAATTGCCGCTGGCGCCGCCGGTCACGGCAATGCGGATCCCCTCGACATTGCGGAAGCTGGGAGCCGCGGCGGTGGAGAGAGTCCCGGATAGGTTCATGTTTATTCCGGTTATCAGCCCTCCGGCGGCATCCCCAATGTTCGTATTGACCAAGAGCACGCTCATCGCGGAAGGGCTGACGGCGGCTTCGTCGTAATTGCTCTTGGAGAACGACAGCAGGAGCTGATCGGTCAGGGCCGTACCGGCCATGGAGATATTGCCGTACTTGCCGACGCGCAATGCGTTGGTGGCGTTGGGCGCCATCAGCGCGATGGCGTTCGCTGCGAAGGTGGTTGAGGCCGTCAGCAGGGCCCCCTCGGTCCCATCGTCAGTCAGGCGCAGCGTGCGGTTTCGATTCGTCTCAGCGGACAGCGCTTGCGCGTTCCATGTTGCCGTACTCCCCGAGATCGTGACGCTGACGCCGAAGGTGCTGGAGAACCCCAGGATTCCGCCAGTGACTCCGGAGATGCCGGAGAGCATATTCGTCCAGCTGGTGCCGTCCCAGATCGATTCGATATGGGTGGTCCGATCGAAGAAGTGAAGGCCCGGCTTCGATGGAGAAGATGGCCGCGCCGTGACGGTGGTCGCGCTCAGGGTGGGCAAGAAGTCATCCGCTGCTGGAGCCGCAGCGAGTGTCGTCATGAACTCAAACCACGGATTCAGAACCGTGGGATTGGTATCCGGCGTGCCGTCTGCTCCGTCCGGCCAGTCAGCATTGGCATTGTTGTAGCCCACCGTGACGTTGCAGTCGCTGGCGATTGCTGCCCAGCCGAGGCCAACCTCGAGGTAAAGAACGTCCCCAGCGACCGTGATGTACCCGTCATCCACAATGGGCGTTGCGAGCAAGGCCTGGACGTGCCCGGGGGTGAAGCCATAAAAGTTAGTCGCCGTGAAGGCCTGGACCACAGTCGCCTTGTGCGTCCCGCCATTGCGGATATGGGCCGCGATTGACCGGCTGACATTGTTGGTGTTGTTCTGCCGGAACCCGGCCAGCTCGGCCCGCACAGTGCCAGTGATCAGAAGGCCGACCGGCAAGGTGTATTCGTACATGACGTGCATGGTGTAGCGATTCGGAGGCGTGGCAAGGGCCGGCTGCCCAGATGGAGTGGAATAGGATGTCGTGGTAGGCGTAGTCCCCGAGGGAATCAGTTTGAGCGTCCTACCCGGGACGCCCTGCGGGACCCTCAGATCGGTCGTCCAGGTGGAATCAATCGCCGTCACCCCGGACGATTGCACGACAGTGTTTTCCATGTAGAAACGTGAGGCCATTAGGGCGCCGCCGATCCGGTGTCATGGAAATAGGGGATCCCGTCCGTAGACATCGCCATACGCCAATAGTGGGGCGTTCCGTCGACCATGACGAAGCCGAAGCCATTGGTCAGAGCCGCGAAATCGCTGGTGCTCCGCCTGACTGCGGTAGAGTCGACCTTCAGGACCGTACCCGCGGAAGGCTGCAAGGAAATGGCCGCCACGGTGAAACCGGCGGACTGGGTGAGCAACGCCCCATTGGTCATGTCATTCGTCAGCGTCAACGTGTTGGTCGTGCCCAATGCCATGAGCGCCTGCGGGAACTTGATCGTGGAGTTGATGGCCACTACCGTATTCGTCGTTCCGATTGCATTGGTCGTGGAGAATGTTAGAGATGGGACCCCGATCGCCGAGGAGGATCCGTTGATGATGTTCGTGATCGACGGAACCAGGCGGGTGACGGAGACCTGCGGGGTCGCATTGAGAACAATGCTGGCATCGCTGCGCTTGGTGTTCTGTATCGGGCTGGTAAGCGAGGCCTCAAGGCCCGCCAGATCCCGCAGCGTGAGGTTCAGATGCTCGATATGAGAACGCAGGCGTGGCTCGAAGAGATGAAGAGGGAGAGGTGAAAACTGAATGGCCATCAGGCACCCTCTCTCCCGCCAATCGACTCAACTCCTGCGATGTCCACGTCCACCCAATGGACCCCGTAGGAACGAGTCCCAACGCTCTGGATCTTCAGTGAGAAGCTGTTCACCTGACGCCCCAGCACGACTTCGCTGACATTGCGTTCCTCGGTATTGCTCATGAGCTTGAACTCAGCGTTGGAATCGCGCCGATTGAAGTAGAAGCGGTGCTCGATCCTGGGCGGCCCGGCATCATGCATCCAGGCCACGTTCCCAAGGTCTGCGACCTGGTGCGCACCGGCAGGCAGGAACTCCTTGCTCTGCATCATGAAGCTCACGGAGCCCACCGAATCCACGAGATGGGAGTCGTCCACGTCCTGAACGCTCTCCTGATAGACCTGGCCGTTTCCCTGGCGAGAATCGATGGAGACGAGCGTGCGCTTGCCGTCCGGGCCAGCAACGGTCTGGGCGTCGGCCAATGGACCATGGTCGCCAAAGCTGACGCGCACGCCACGATTGGTGAACTCCTGATAGTCCAGATACCAGATCCCCGTGTTGTAGAGTGTGTCGGTGGCGCGCCGGTACAGGAATACCAAGCGCCGGTTCCGCGGATCATCCGTCAGCCGACAGGTCCTCAGGTCCATGGTACTGACCCGTCCTTCCCAGTCGATCTTGTCGGTGACGGGAACGGGCGAGGAAGATAGATCGGTGAGCCAGATACCATCCCGTGCCACAAAGGCCGCAAGTCCATCCGATCCGGTGGGCGTGAACACGGTCGCCCCCCGTCGGCTGACGCACCCTCGGACGTCCGTGACGATGCGCGACATCTCGCCAGCCGCGAAGATGGAATCTGAGTCACGCGGCAGCCGGTAGACCGCATGGACCGAGTCGACGCAGAACACCCCGATCCTGCCTGGCATGACGACTCCGGTGACGATTTCGTCCCGCCGGTGGGTGTCCAAGGGCAACCCATAGGGCCCGGGCCAGGAGTCCGGATACCCGGCCGCGCTGAAACGCAGGTTACGCGGCTCCAGTGGCGAGACCCCCAGCAGGGAATCGTCGAATGGCCCAAAGATAATCGACAGGACTGGCGGGGCGGTATCTCGTTCGAAGTCCAGCCCACCGAGCGTCACGAGTCCATAGAGTGGCGTCGTGAGGGTGCTGGTGGGCGCCATCGGGAGAAAGACAGCGGCAGGCAGTTGGGTTATGTCCAGGCCGCCGTCGTTGAAGAAGGTGGTTCCGATGGGCGTCTCGCCAATCAGGCCACCGTCCGGGAATCCTCCGCCGTCGATGCTCCTGTACCAGCGCAGCGTGTCGGCTGTCGGGTTGACAGTCACCCCAGAGACCACCGCCTGGGCCCACATCCGGTCCGTGAACGGCGCCGTGATACAGCTCGAGCCGGTGACGCTCTCGAGACCCCTCACTGAGTCGTATTCCGTCACCCAGTAGACGAGGCCCGTAGTTGCGCTCATGGAGCCACCAAGCACGGAGACGTTCGCTGTAATCCCAAGCGTGGAGGCGCTCAGCCCAATCGGATAGGAAGTCACTCCCGAGGTACTGGCCTCGATGCGCCGATTGGCGGTACTGGTAGCCAGATAGTGCCGATTGGCGTAGTGGGTGCCAACCATGGCGGACGAGCCGACCGCGAAGGTGTCGGCTTGGGCGAAGGTCAGAGCAGTCGATGTGGGAGCTGCATACAGGACATCGCCCGCCTGCGCGAGCACGAAGCCCGGGCTGTCATCGAACCCGGCCTCGTAAAGGCCGACCCCGTCGACCGCTCCGATATCTCCGTAAAGACCACGACCACGAGCGCAGTACAGGCCGGCTTGCCCTACCCGGTACTCCGAGCCTTCACAGTCCTGTACGGAGCCGTCCGAGATGAGGGTGGGCTCGGTTTCGTCGACGCCGTCATTGGGACTGAATGGTGGCATCTAGGTGATGGTGCTCGTGCCGAAGTAAATGTAGTTGAAGGTATAGACCTCGCCGTGCGTAGGCGTGATGCCGAATATCCAGGCCTGTGGACTGCCAAGGACAGCGACGGGAATGACCGTCGGAGAGCTCCTGGCGGCGATCATGACGCCGCGGTGGCCGTCACCAATCAGGGTGCCGTCTCGGGGCGATGGGATGATCGTGGGGAACGCGCTGTAGGTGGTGCCGCCGGTAGAGATGGTAAAAGTGCCAGCCTGGTCAACCGCCCCAGCCGACACCGTCACGGCAGCCGTGGCGCCCCAGCCGCTGATGGTGAAATAGCTGCTCCCGACCAGGTGAGAGCGATTGATGTTGAATCTCATGGCGCCGGTGTTGCTGTCGCCCTGGATCGAGCCCGTCACGCCCAAGGCGCCCGTGACTGTCACCGTGTTGCCGAACTTGACGGTTCCGGTGTGATTGTAGTTTCCCGAGGTCCCGACAAGGGTGGCCGTGGCTCCAAAAGTCGCGCTGCCAGTGACGCCGAAGTTGGCCCCGGCCGTGAGGGTCGAGCCGAAATAGCCGGTCCCGGTGACGCCCAGGGCTCCATGGATCGTGACCGACTGACCGAAGAAGGCCCAGCCAGTCACTCCCAGGGCGCCGTTGATCGTGACCGTCGCACCGAAGATGGAGGCGATATTGGTGTTGACGCCCTCTGCGATTCCGACATTCAGGTCGGCGATGTAGCCCTGGTTGGCCTGGTTGCCGTCCTGGATGATGGCGTCGTAAAACGCCGCCGTATCCGTGTAGAACCGGATCAGGCCATCGGTGTTGGACGTCACCATGGAGTTCACATACAGGTCCGCGGCGCTGTCGTCGCGCTGGCGGATGACGGTAGCCGGGATGGTGTACGTCGCCGAGCCACCGGTGACGGTCGGCTGGGTGCTCCCGATCAGGAAGATTCTGTCGTTCTCGGTGACCGTCAGCGCAGCCCCCGACACCATGATGGAGTTCCCGCCCACCGCTGCCACCTGGCGGATGTTCGCTGTCTGGATGCCGGCCTGAATCCAGTTGTTCACAGCGAAGCGCGCGGCCACGACGGCTGAATCGAAGGTGATCGTCGTCCCGGTGGAGTCCTGGGCTGCATAGCCGCCCCGGGGAAAGACGAAAACGCGCCACGAGCTCTTGGGGCCAAGCAGCCCGGTCGTGCCGGAGGCTCCGGTGATGTTGAACTGAGTACCGGGGATCGTGCTCATTGTGGTCTCCTAGTACCAGTAGCCATAGGGCCCCATGGACCGAGAGCGATCCCCTGGCGCATTGACGTGGGCAGAGATTTCCCGGAAGGCGTCCTTCGCCTGTGAGAGCGCAACCTCGATGGGCATGGGCCTCCGCCTGGAAGACAGGCGCTTGCAGAACTCGAGCCACGCATAGGCCATGTACGCCTCGATCGCGTAGTCCGGAATCTCGATGACCTCATCAGGAACCATGGGCGCCGGCGTCACCCGATAGTAGTTGAACCGGGCCGTATACGCAGCCGGTGGAATTCCGGCCCATCGAATCTGCCCCGTCTCGAACAGGTTGGGGAGCGTGTAAACGCTCGGCTGCTCGGTGAGGAGCAGGGAGTAAGCCTCCACGAAACGCTCATAGGCGACGTACCCGATCTGGCGGTTCAGGGGCCCTCCGGAGCTGTCCGTGTAATGCATGGCCAGGGGCTTCTTGACCGCGCTACTGATCGTGGTGAACGCGACATTCGGGGTCATCTCGAGATCCTCGTCCAGGATCTCCCAGGGCCAGAGGCCCTTGCGGTTCATGGTCCGGACGGCGGCCCGGAATGCATCTCCAGCGGTCGCCAAGACTGTCTCGTCGGACCCATCGATCGTCCGGGCCATTTCGCTGGTCACGTCCAGCAGCGTCCGGCGCCCGGTGGCCTGCGTGCCTGTCGCGACGACGATCCCGGAGATGGTCGGCATCAGTGGACCACGATTCCCGGGAAGACCTCTCCCACGCCCAGGTCCTCGGTAATGCCCCGCATTTGCTCCTCGGTCAGGTATCGCATGGCCTTGCGGAAGGACTGCCTCCAGCCCGGCCGGTGCAGCTTCAGCCCCGCATAGATGGTGGCCGAGGTGACGTATCCCCGCGGGAAACTCCCCAGGGTCACGTCCGGGATCTGCCGTTCTACCTTCCGGGTGCTCAGCTGGTCGCGCCAGGGAATGTCCCGGTAGCCCCGGCAGAGCGTGATGTAGCCGCCATTCTCCCGATAGTCCCGGACGTAGCAGTCCGGAACGTGGTTCTTGAAAGCCGAGATGATGTCTCCGAGATAAATCGATCCGTAGTACATGGGTCCTCCGAACGGCCGGGGTGGCCCGTCACCACCCCAGCCATCCAGAAATTGACTACAGGTTCCAACGCAGAGAGTCGTCGTCCTGAGTCAGGTTCTTGGCGCGGGTCGTCACGACCTTGATGATTTCCCCCGCCAGCGGGTTAAGAACGCCACCCGTGGCGTGGTACATCTTCCAGGTCAGGATGCCCATCAGGCCGTAAGGATCGGCCTTGTCCGGCTTGCTCGGCGGGATGAAGTTCACGCTCGGCGTACCCCGTCCGGTCGCGTGGCTGATGGTCGCGCAGTATCCCTGCCCGACCACCGGGCACCGGACGATCTGGTCCGTGGTCGTGATGGTTCCGGGGAACTGGACGCTGACGTTCTCGTCCTCGATGACCCGGATCCCGAACACTTCTCCGATCATCGCCTTCTCGAACTTGTCCTCGCCCCGCTGGGTCCCCTTCAGGGCGATGTCCTGGAAGGTGGCATCGGTTCGGAGGTCGCCGGCGATTTCCGGAGCGATCAGGCAGTCGTAGGCGTTGCGAATGGACCCACTCCGGGGCTTGGCGCTGCGGCTGCGCATGTTGGTGTAGGCGGTGTTGAAGGTCTCCGCCGCGATGCGGTGCGAGGGGTTCGCTGCATCCAGAGTGGCTTCGGTGAGGGTCTGGCTGCCGTCTCCCCAGGTCACGTTGACCGAGATGGAGGCGCCGAAGTAGGTCACGCTCGGCACCGTCGCGCTGTTCGTGTTGCCGACGTTGCACACCATGATGTTGATGACGCGCTGGTCGAGCGTGTCCTTGGCGTTGTACAGGAACCGCTCGGTGAGGGTCGGAATCGGGTTCGGCTCGGACGTCATGATCGCCTGCTCGGTGATCTCGAGGTCGTTGCCGATGAGCTCCAATCCGTAGACGACCGAGTCCACGGTGAACGAACGGCCCTTCAGGCCGGCGGGAGTCATCCACCCCAGGAACTGGGAGATGCCAGTCACCTGCTTGGGGAACGAGTTGATGCGGTGGAACTCGATAACGGTCCCGGAATTGGCCGGGATCACCTGCTTGTCGCAGAGATCCGTAGCCATGAGCTGGTTGTCCAGGATGTCGAGGAGCTGCTCTTTCCAGTAGTTCCGCAGGATGCCCTGGGGGCCGCCCGCGGTAGTCGTGAGGGTCAACTGAGCCATGGATTACCTCATGAATGCGGGGCTCAGCGGTACTGCTCCACCGAGGCCCTGACGAGGGCCGAAATCGCTGCATCGCGCTCTTTCTGTGGCAGCTTGTGGAGATTCAGTTCCTTGGAGCCCGCAATCGGTTGTTTTCTGGGTGCAGTCGCAGGGGCCGACGCGGCCCGGGCGGCTTCTTTCTGGGTCTTCTGAATCGACTTCACGGCGTTCACAGTCTCGGCCCGCTGGGTTGCTCGCACGGCTTCGCGGGTCGTCTCCTGCCAACTCCGGTGCGCGAGTCGCAGGAAGCCATCGAGGCTCTGGTAGGCCACGGCCTGTTCTGCTGGCGTGAGAACCCTGGATCCGTCGGTCTGGATCCATCGTCCGAACTCTTCCTGCTCCTCGATGGTCATGTTCTTCTCATTGAGGAACCGGTTGAGCACGATGGCCTTGTCTTCATTGTCCTCGGCTTGCGCCGGGGGCGGAACGTAATTGGCAGAGGCGGGATTGAGGGTGCCCTGAATGTCCTGAATGACCTGGTCGACTTCGTCCTGGGTCACTCCCTCCTGGGTCTTGCTGCGCTGGAGTACCTGCCTGGCCCGATCGGCCGCGGCGGACTTGCGCAATAGGCGCTCCCGGAGGATGCGCTCATTCTCGGATGCCCGATCCTGCATGGCTTTCCAGCGCGAGTCATCGAGCTTCTTGCGCTCGGCATCCTGCGCTTCGCGGTCGGCCAGCCTCTTTTTCAGCGATTCTAGATCGTCTTCCGCCGCCGGTGTTTCTGCTGGCTCATCGGCCGCTCCAGCAACAACCTCTGCTGGGGCCGATTCGGCAGCCTCCGGTGTCTCTGCTGGCGTCTCTTCTGCTGCTCCAGCAGTTACGGTCGTGGTCTGCGGCTGCTCGTTCTCGTCGAGATGGCCTTCGAGAACATCCTTCAGCGCCGCGGCCGCTTGTTCCTGAGTGATCTTTGGATCTGGCATGGCTTGCCTCTCTGGGGCCCGGCTATGCCGGTTGCTCCCGGTCATCTTGTTCCAGATTCGATGGCGAGGAATGGTAGAGGAACTCCAGCTTGCCCAATAACCATTGGAGTTCTCGATCACGCGCCAGCATCGATTTGGCTACCAAGGGGTCGCTCGGCTCCGGAACCATTTGCCGGCCCCCGATTCGTGCTTTGATGATACCGATTATCGCTTCATAAAGTGGGGCGTTGCCGCGCAACTGAAGTGCAAGGACCTCGTCTTCCTTGCTCAGCCTGTTCCGCAAAGACGGTACGAGCTCGCGAACCATATCGGCCACGCGCCTCATCCCGCTCTCGGCGAACCTGGGAACAGTCATCCAATCCACCGCGCATCATGTTGGCGTTGGTCCTCGTGCGGACAATGGCCATTTCTGGCCCGCCCACGGTTGCAGTTGGAGCACAGGAGTCTCAGATCTCCGATGCGCCCTCGCACCACGTCTCTATAGAGGCTGTCCTGGCTGAATCCGGCAGTGTTCCGATGCTGCTGGCCGTTCCCAAGAACGTGATCTATTTCCAGAAAGGCCCTCTCGGACTCTCCACAGCAGGCGCATTTGCCGCCCAGGGCCGCATAGGCAGCCAATCGTAGCCTTCTGAGATAATCCCTGGATCTGGCGTTATAGGCGCTTCTCTTGGATGGATCGGCCAACAATTGGGCCCTTTGCGCCCGCCATGCCGCCCTTAGGATCTCTGGATGCTTTGCCCGGTAATCCCGAATGTAGGCATTCATGCAGGCTTTGCACCAGCTAGCACTTCTTCCCTTGCGCCGCGGAGAGAACTCGGATCTTGGCAGAACCTGCAGGCACTTTGCGCACGGACGGTTCCATTTGTTGCCGACTGGCCTCATGCTATTCCTTCAGCTTTCTGAAAGCGTCACACAACTCCCTGATTTCCTCTGTCATGAGTCCGGAGTTGGACGCCATGGTGACGAACCCATCCACCGGGAGTCGCGAGAGCAGATCGCAGAGTCGGGATTGCATGTTCAACTCGTCGGCCATTGCCTCAGAGTCGGACTGGCGTGACTTCGTCTTCTTCGGCGGCATGTGATCTCCTCTAGGCGGCTTCGCCTGCCTGTTGTGCGGGGACTACCCCGCCTGTCCCGCCTCCGTTGGCCGGGTTACTGCGGCCCTTGGGGCCAGGTGGAGCGGCGCCATTCCCATTGCCGGACGGCTTGATCGTGTTCGCGAGCCCGAGCGACTGCATGCGAGCGACGATCTCCTCGGGATCCTTGAGCATGAGATTCTCCAGGCCTTTGACCTGGAAGCCCTCGTCGCCCCAGCGCCGGATGAACTCGTTCCAATCCGTGCTGGCCATAGTGAAGGGGTTGGAGGCCAGCATGGTCGCCATGTCCCGGAACTGATTGGAAATCTGGCTGCGGGTGAGCATAGAACGCGCGCCCACGAAGGTGATATCCGAGACGGCGTCAATGTCGAAGTAGGACACCTCGGTAGTCTCGGACTCCCCCACCCGGCGGAATACCTTGGACTCGTCATCCAGGTTGCAGTAGTACAAGTCGTTGATCAGCCGGCCCTGGACCGGAAGCTCGTCGCGCTCGATGAGCACCGCCAGCTGGTCGGTGTTCTGCAGGGCCGCCTGCGTGACCGTGTTGGTCTCGGTCGCCGTGGTATCGCCCTGCTGCATGATTCCCTGGACCGGGTCTCGGGCATTCATGGCGTTGCGCATCGTCTGCGACATCAGCCCCAAGGCCTGCACGGCAATCCCCAGCCCGGCGTAGTCCTTGGCAAGCGGGATAAGCTGGCTCACATCGGCGCTTTGGGACGTGAACACCTCTCTGGGGCGGCGCGTCTCAAGCGTCCTGGCAAAGTCAGGCCCCCAGTCTCCCGAAACGACGTAGTTCTGATAGACCGATTCGATGAGCGCCTGGACCGTCAGGATGAGCTGGGTGTCGCTCACGTCCTGCAGGTACCTCACGATGGTCAGGGGTGACAGGCCGTAGATGCCCCTCCCTGTGGGGAGGATGGTGAAGACTCCCCCCTGGATCTGGCCGTTGCGCTGTGGCGATTGAATCGCCTGGATGCAGATCCCGTCGATCATCTTGAGGACGACGCTTCCGCGCGAGTCGATGTCGCCGATCTTGTCTGCGACCTCCTTCGGGATGGTTCCCTCGAACATCCAGCCGCCATAGTACCCATAGGCAGCAATGTCCTTGGTGTCTTCCTCGACCAGGTTATCCGTCAGCAGCTTCGGCGGATCGCTGCGGGAGTGGCTGGTGACGATTCGGCCGGAGGGCGGGCTCCTAAGGACCTGGGCAATACCCTCGCTGTCCCAGTTCTCATCGCCCTGAAGGCCCTGCAGCTCCTCGTCCCTCATCTGGAACAGTTTGCACTTCCAGTTGAGTTGGTCGAAACGATTCGCTGCTGGGTCGAACCATGTCTTGAACAGGTCGTCCGTCTCGATCACCGGGTCATCGAATACCGGGGCCATGACATTCTGCAGGATCGTCATGATGCCGCCGGTCTGCGGGTTGCGGACGAACTCGCCGGGAGTGAATGGGTCCGGCACTGGGAGCCTCCGGGGGACCAACCGGACCTCGTTCTTCCAGCGCGCCGAATAGGACCCCAGCCCAAAGATCAGGCTGTCCCCCAGGCATTCAAAGTTGGTCCGGAAGTTCCCAGGACGCTCCAGGCCGTACATGACGAGCCGACTGACCCGCTTGGCCTTCTCGATATCCTCGTCTCCCACTGGATCGGCCTGAACGTAGTCCCGCGTCCCGAACAGGCCGGCCAGCAGGAGGGCACGAAGAGTGTTGACTCCCTGGTGAGATTCCGGGGTCTTCAGGAAGTTGATGGGAGACATCTCGAAGCGATTGGCGGTGCCGGAAGCCAGGGGATACTGCTTGCTATTCTGGCCGGTTCCATAGGTGCTCTCGACCCGGTAATTGCCCCAGTTCTCGTACCAGCCGGGCTCGAGCTCCTCTCGGACGGAGTTGGCCTGCTCAATGCAGTCGTCGATGAAGTCGCAGACGGCGGTGTCTCGTGGGCGATACCCGTAGTTAGCCAATCGAGATCCTCTGGGAATCGGTCGTCTGCTTGCCGGCGAGCTCCATGGCCTTGCGGGCGCGGTAGTACGTCTCGACCTGGCGCAGCGCCAGGGTCTTCATGTGGTCGAACCAGACCTGCGGATGAACGGCCAGGACGAATGCGGCGCGGTTGCATTCCACGCTGAAGTTGACGTCCTCGCCGCCTCGGACCTTCCGGGACTCTTCGTGGGTGAAATAGAAGGGGGCATCGCCAACGCCATGCGGTCGGGGTGCGAAGACACGACGCCTGATGGCGAGTGCCCCCGTGCCAACAATCGGCACTCGGTAGGGCTGCTGGACCTCATCTCCCGGGATGGGCAGGTTGTAGCAGTGATGCTTGTCGTCCACGCCGTAGTTGTTCACCCGGAGCATGGCCTCCGGGTCCATGTTCCCCACCCAGACCGGAGTGAGGGCACTCACGACGTCGGCATCCTTCACGGTGCACAACTGCCAGAAGTTCTCGGGGACGACCTGGTCGTCATCGATCATCACCAGCCAGTCGCAGTCGGACTCTTCGAGAAAGGTTTTGACGATGCAGTTCCGGGCGTAATCGATCCCTCGCTTGCCGACCTCCATGTGGATCGTGAACCGGAATGGGCACTCCGGGGTTGCCGATGAGGCCATGGCACGCCCGAACAGCATGGCGATGGTGAAATTGACCTGACCGCTCTCGGTGGGGACGGCCAGGAAGATCCCGGGCTTGCGGTCTCCGTGGAGGGATTCCCTACGGGAACGGCGTTCGGCAATGTTGACGATGGGTGCTGGAGCTGTCGCTGAGAACCCTCGGGTTCTTTGATGCCGTACCTGCGCCAATCAGTCCCCCTGGAGGTAGCGGTTTGTCCGATTCTTTCCCTCTACGACATTCTTGCCGGCTGTCTGAACCCGGAGATCGCCCTTGCGCGCGCGCCGCTTGATCGCCTCTCGCCTCGCATCGGCCTCTTGGCCGAAGGCGCTGGTTCCGGGCTTGAATGGGTTCCTCGGGATGGGCTCGGCAGCCTTCTTCTCCGGCATACCGCGCTTGCGGCGTCCGGTCAGGTCATTTGCCACGGGTAGATCCTCCCAATCGCTTGCGCTGTCGTTTCTGAACGCCCTTGGCGTAAGAGTACCGCTGAGCGCTTTCTTCGTCATCGACGTTCTTGAACATATCGTCCAGTAGCTTGCCCTGGCGATGGACCGCCATGTCAGAGATGTTCACTGGCGGCTTGATCCCGGCACGCTTGCGCCGGGTCCTCAGGGGGTCAAAGGCCACTTTTCCTGCCCACGGAGGCGAGCCCTGCCCTTCCGGCGCGCCCCAGCCTGCGGCCAGCGCCGCCAACGCGCGTCGGGGTGCCACCTCCGGCGATGACCCCGAATAGGCCCTTCTGCTTCGTAGTCAGGGGCCGGCCCTGGGCCGAGTCGTCAGCCAGCATCTTCCCGGCCTTGGCCTTGCTCGGGAACCCTCTGGATCTCCTGCCTGCCAGGAAGTCCATCAGTTGTACTCCCCGGCGAAGAAGACGTTCGCCGTGTACCCGATCGGATTGGCTCCGCTAGCGCTGCTGAAGCCAACGGCATAGGGCCGCGGGATGCCCTGGTTTTGGACCGCTCCGGAAACCCCGACATAGCTGACGAGCGGAATTGGGAAACTCCCAACCGTACTCACGGCGTCACGCTGGGCGATCAGGTAGGTGGCGCCTCCGACCCCGCCGAAGATCTTGACGCTGAAGGTTCCGGAAACCCCCTGCGTGGTGGTCAAGGCAAACTGGCCAAAATTGAAGAATTTCGCCGGCACGGCATTCGTGCATCCCGTAAACATCGTTGAGGCGCCACCCTGCAGCGTCGTAACGCCCTGGGCGCCCGTGAATGCCAAACTACAGATCAGGCCGTTATAGTTAGCCATCGGCGCTCCCTCAGTTCTTCATCAGCGAGCCGCGGCCCGTCTTGGCGAGGACCACGACTCGAGCGTCGGACACCCCGCCGGCGGAGACCACGTCCCAGATGATCTGAGTCGGGTTGGGCGACATGCCGTACAGGAGGTTGGTGATGGCGACCTTGTCTCCGGCCGCTGTGATGGCCCCCGCAACACCGGTGGAGGCGACCACGACCGTGTTTCCGCCAATGCGGCCTACGATGTTCACATCATGGGTTCCAGAGAGCGACACGCCCGCCACGGCCCAGTACATGGCATGATCCCAGAGGTGCAGGCGGTGCATTCCGAGAGCGCTTCCGGTGGTTCCGAGTATGAAAGTAGCGTCGGCTGAGATCCCAGCGTCGGACCCGAAGGCGCCGCCGGTAGAGGTGCCCCGGAGCAGATTTCCCTGGATGATGCGCTCTGCGGTCTTGGCACCAGCCGTCCCAAGAACCCCACGATACTGTCTGGCAAGAGCGAAACACTGCAGCCAGATGCCGCCGCCGGCAGCCGTCTGGTCGATGAACAGATGGGTCGGAAGGGCAGATGCGGTTCCGTGGTGAAGATTGTCCATGACGACCGCGCTCTTGGTGAGCGGCCCGATGGTGGCCCTGGCTATGGGTAGGCCGGTATAGCCCACGACGGCGTCCGTTTGGACGGTGATGGTGTAGGATCCACCGGTGGCTCCGCCAGCGACGGACACGCCGCGCAGGATAAAGGCGCAGTCATCCCACATGAGACTGCCACGCAGCGGATTGTTTAACCCGGTGAATGTTCCAGCGGAACTGTCTCCCGCAGTTAGTCGCACGTCGGAGTTCTGGTTGGTTGCTCCGAAGATCCGGACCTCTCTGGACTTGTCGAAACCCATTTTCTTCCTCCTACGGCTCTTTTAGGCGTCCGCTGGCCTGTCTGCATGAATGGTTCGTGAGTGCCACTCCAAATACCGGATCGCCGCTAAAAGCACTTCTCTGCTGTCCTTGCACATACCAAGAATGGCGTTGCACTTGGTGCAGAGCAGTCCCCTGACGGCACCGGTGAGATGATCATGGTCAAGACAGAACGATCTATTGGTCCCAGGAGAATCCGAGCGGCAAATCGCACAGCGCCGATCCTGCGCCTCCAGCATCGCCTGATAGGTGTCCTCGTCTATCCCGAGATAGGCCTTTCGTTTCCAGGCTACCGTTGTGGCACTTCTACATCGTTTGCACGTCGGCTTGACGTAGTTGGTGCTCTTCTCCAAGAATCCAGAGATCGGCTTGGTCTCGCCACATCGCTTGCACTTCAGGGATTTCAGTTTGAGCCTTTTGGCGTTGGCTAGGCTGTTCACATATCCGGTAGTCCTGGGAGCCGCTCCTGCCATCAACTCCGCACATCGCGAGCATCCCTTGATCCTATGTTTCCACACCGGCGGGTGATTATGTCCGCTCAGGTTGCCGAGCTCGTCAACGCCCTGGAAGCCCTTCCGCTTGCTCATTGGACCCTCGGCTAATGTACGAGTATTGCGGGCAGACCCGTATACCTCGTCGCAAACGGGATCGGCTCTCGATGTCGAACTTCCTCAACCACCGGAACGGCAATCGGCACCCAGCGGCTCAGGATCTCGTCAGCATGGGCCTGGCCCATCATGTCGAGCGTGTCTCGCTTGATGCTGGCCGGGTATTCGTTCACGGTGGTTTTCAGCACGTTCAGATGCAAGGCCGGGATGCTCGTCAGGTAGTACCAGTGGCCCATTTTTGCTTGGGCACCCACCAGGCTGATTCGGTCGTTCTTGGCCTTCTTGTTCCAGGCCTTCACATCGATGAAGCGCGGCATCTGAGTCGGCCTGGCGTCCCGAGGAGTGGACTTCCAGATCCGCTTCATCAGGCCGACGATCCCCTTGTCAGCCGGGGATTCGCACGAGTAGAAGTGGGTGTGCCAGATGCGCATCATGCGCTGCATCTCATCGGCTCCCATGTCGGATTCCATCTCGTTGCTGACGCACAGGTCGAGAAGGATGAAATCGATCTCGCCAGCGATGCTGTAGGAGTCGATAGTCCCGATGACGGCGTCCGAGCCCTCCTGGTGGTTGTCGTCCCCCTTCCAGGCCGGGTCGCAGTAAACCGCCCGGAATTTGGGCAGATTCCCGTAGCGCTTGGCGAATTCAGCTGGCGTTAGCGGCTGGAAGAACTCCCATTGCATCGCCTGCTCGCCCGTGAGCGTCGGGTCGAGCTGGTACTGCAGATACCAGAACCGGTCGGTCCCGCGGCGCTTCATCTCGTTCGCGCGCTCCTTCGCCAGAGCTTCCACGGACAGCCTGGGTATGGTCGGGAAGTTCGGCTTATTGTCGTCGGTAAGGGCCGGCGTCTTGACGATGAAGTATCGCGGCCTCCCGTCTTCGTGCTTGTCCTCGAGCATGGGCTTGTAGAGCGACTGGATGTGGTAGGGGGTCCCGGCGGAAACCTCCCGGGACCAGGGAGGAGCGTTCAACTGCCGGAGTTGGTCGTACCGGTCCTTCAGTTCTTCCCGGACCGTTACAGAGTCCCGCGAGTCTTCCGCCTCCCAGTCGTCCAGGAGTTTGTAGTTGAACCCGGCGCCGGCCTTGCGGCTGCCCGCGGCCTCGGCCGTCATGTTCTTCTGGTCGCTCATGAACTCCAGGTCACGGCACGGCCAGTCCCACTGCTCCTTCTCGCCCCACTCCGAGGGCGGGATCGTGAAGCGCGCTGGCTTCCCGGAGAGCGTCAGGCAGCCCTCTCCGAAGTGCTGCCGAATGTACCGGTTGTGGCGGTTCATGTTCTTGATGGATTCGAGGGCCCCCTTCGCGCGACGCTCCAGGTTGTGGGAGTAGAGGACAAGAATGTCCAGATCGTCAACGATCTTGTGGCGCTTGGGGGCCCAGTCCGCGAACATTTTCAGGTGGAACGACTTCAGGGCACGCCGTGGCCATTCGTTGTGCATCCCGTCATAGGAATCGAGCTCTCCGAGCGCGAGCTTCAGGTAGGCCGCGCAGAGCTCGTCCCGGTGCCGCGGAGGGTGTAGGAGGGCCCGGTAGACTGGCCGCTTGTACCAGGTTTGCAGCGCGTAATGCCAGAAAGGGTTGTGATCCAGCCCGATTACGGCCACCGGGCGGCCCGTGACGAGCTGAAACACGATCGCGGGGTCCCCTTCCGAGTACCGGGCTACCAATTCCGCCCCGGTGAGGATGGAAAGGTCGCGTTCGATGGCGATATTGGCCTGAAGGAGTATCTCGGGGTCGACGTCGGAGCGTTTTGGGGCGCTCAATGCTCTACCTCAGGGTCTTTGCCCCCCGGAGCCAGCGCAAGAGCCTCGAAAGTTGACTTAGCGGCCGCGGCAGCCTCCTCCATGACGGCTTCTCGGGCCTTGTCACGCTGTTCTGACGGCAATCCGAGGCCCTTGACCGCCTGGGAGACCATTCGGAAGCATTCACGGAAGTCCTTGGCGCTGATGTCCTCGCCTTTCCACGTTTCCCCATCGAGATGAGCCCTCATCTGGCCTTCGATGCCCTTCCTGCCGAGCGAAAACAGGTCTGACAGGTTGGCGATCTGCTTGTCGGCCTCCGCTTTCACCTGGTCAACGGCCGCGCGCGCCTCGTCCGTGAGGTCCTTGATGGTGTTCTTGAGCTCAACGTGCGTGACCTGGACTTCATGAAGCGAGCGATCGGTGTCGATCACCGTGGAAATCTTGCGCTGACGCAGAGCCTGCCACCTCCGAGCCGCTCGGCCAAGATAGATCACGCCGGAATCGGTCTTCCCTGGATCGAACGGGACGTTGACGAGTCGCTGGAGCTGGCCGACCCCAGTTGGAAGGGGGTACGCCTTGGCCGCATGGACGGTTCGGAAACCCTCAGGCAGCAAGAGCCACGATCGACCGGCCTCTGCATCCTCGATATTCAGGCGCAAACTGGCGATCGTGTAGCGGTTTCCCAGCGGAGCCAGCATCTTGGCGATGACATTCTCCCATAGGCGGTGCCGGCCAGAGGATGCGCTTCAATAAACAATCGTGCAAGATGAATGATCGTTGACAACTACGAACGTTTACCGTAGATTTCCGGCCCGATGACCTCCGAACGGACACGCCTGACGCGGATCTATCGGCAATTCTCTGGAGCCAAGCTGAAGGCCGCCCGAGAGGCCATTGGGGTCTCGCGCAACCGCCTCGCGCCGTGGGTTGGCTGCACGGTGATGTCGATCTACAACTGGGAAACCGGGCGCAAAGTGCCGAGTGCCCAGTATCTGGACGCACTGGCAGCCAATCTGCGGGTCAAGGTCGACGAGTTCTATGACGTGCAGGAAGGAATGGTAAGGACCGAGGATGCCAAGAGTCCAAAGCGGCGCTGAAGTCACGATCGTGACTCTGGTTTACAGAAATTTAAAATGGCTAGATTTCTGCATGGAAGGCGTTGACTCGACCAGACAGAAGACGAAGTACCGATGGCTGGTGGTGAGCAATGACGGCACCCCAGAGGTCCGCAGTGACCAGAGAATCACGGTAGATTTCATGAATGCCGATCCGAAGGAGTGGTACATCCCGAGAGTCTACAGAGCCTGGAACGAAGGGTTCCGACTGAGCCCAACGCCTCTCGTTGTGAATCTCAGCAACGATATGTACGGCTCCGACTATTGGCTCGATGAGCTGATGGATCTGAAGCGCAAGGATCCGAAGACGATTCCGTGCGGACTGCTCATCGAAAGTGGCCGCATTCCATCGGCGATGCCGGAATACGCACAAGACTTTGGGATCACTCCGGGGACATTCAACAAGGCTGGCTTTCTGGCAGCGGCTGCGAGGTTGCGGCGGCGCGGCGAATACGAACCTGGCAGATTATTTGGTCCGACTCTTTTTGAGCGCCAGGAATGGTACGACCTCGGCATGTACCCCGAGGGCAACCCCGGCGGAGTCCCAGGCGACCGCTATCTCTATGAGAGATACCAGGAAGCTGGGTTCAGGTGGAGTACTTGCAGGGGGGCGGTTCTCTACCATACTCAGCTTGGCGAGCAAAGCGATTTATGAAAATCCTTACCCCTTAACCCGCCAAAGGAGGTGGCAATGGGAAAGCTGACAATCACTGAGGCGCTCGCCGAGATCAAGACGATCAACGCGCGTATCGCCAAGAAGAGAACCGCGGTGATGCTGTACTTCGCGCGAGACGGAAGGCTGCGCGATCCGCTGGAGACCGATGGCGGCTCGATCGAGTTCGTGAAGCGAGAGCGCCAGGCCATCTCGGATCTCGAGGACCGCTTGGTCGCCATCCGCTGCGCGATCCAGGCATCCAATCTCGCGACCACGACCACGGTTGGAGAGATCTCGAAGTCCATCGCCGGCTGGCTGAATTGGCGCCGGGAGATCTCCAAGGGCCGGCAGCAGTTCCTGGGAACGATGACGCAGCGCCTTACCGTCGTGCGCCAGGAATGTCTCAAGCAGGGCTGGTCCATCACTGACAAGGACCCGCAGCCAGGAGAAGTCATCGTCTCGGTCAACGAGAAGCAGCTCGCCCAGGAGACTGAGGCGCTCGAGCATCTCCTTGGAGACCTGGACGGGAAATTGTCACTGCTCAACGCTACAACGACCATCGAGCTGTAAAGAATATGCCTTCGGTTGCGAAGCGGGAAAAGCGGCTGAATATGGGCTTGGCCTCTAAAGCCATCCCCCCTATCCCTTATGAAGGGATGCCAATGGAGCATGCCGGTGACAACCGGCGCAATGCAAAGCTCAAGGCTGACGAGGGAAAGCTGCTTATTTCACGAATGACCGATGAAAGTCTAAAGTTGCGCCAAATCCTGCGCTCGCGTGACGCACGGCGAGATCCGTGCGGCGTCCTTTCAGTTGCGGACGCTCCCGGCGTGCAGGCTGCAATTTGGAGGCATATCCAATGAGTCGAGAAGACGATTCCGTCGTCCATGCCCTGGCTGAACTATGTCAGCTCTATCAGATAAAAACTCTGTTTCAGGTCGGGGCCTGTGACGGGTACGAGGCCTACGCGGTGGCTAGCAAGACGCAGTGCCGCGTCGTCCTCTTCGAGCCGGATCCTCTGTGCGCTGCGATGGCGCCCAGCCTCGACTGGCATGCGGTCATGGTCGGTGCTACCGACTGCGTGACAACCTTCTATGCCCATGGCGCGCGTGGGCTGTCGAGTCCGATCAAGCGCGGAGACGGAGAAGAGACTGAGATGCAACTCCGGCAGACGCGGCTGGACACCTTCTGCGAGAAGCATGAGATCTGGCCGGACGCGCTACTCGTGGACACTGAAGGGACCTCTCTGGATGTGCTTGAGGGATGCGGCGATCGGATTCTGAATAGTCTCAAGGTAGCGTACCTTGAATGCCAGACCTCGGCGTTTCGCCCTGGTATGCGATTGGTCGGAGAAGTGGACGCGCTGCTGGTTGCGCATGGCATGACTTCGCATCAGGGACCGCCTTCCTATGGAGCTGGCGATGCGCAGGGCAATTACACCTTCGTTCGGATGGCTGGGAAATGACTGCTTTTCGTCCCCTTGCCGAAAGGTTCTGGGAGAAGGTTGAGAAAACCGACTCCTGCTGGAATTGGACGGGCGGGACATGCAGGGGATACGGAGCCATTGGGCTGGGCGGAAGGGGGGCCTCGCAAGTCGGAGCGCACCGCGTCTCGTGGGAATTGCACTTCGGACCAGTCCCGCCAGGGCTGGAGGTCTGCCACCATTGCGACAATAGGCGATGCGTGAATCCATCCCATCTCTTTGTCGGCACAAGGCAGGAGAACGCGCTTGATGCGGTCAGGAAGGGACGGCACAAGTGTAACTTTCCAAAACCGCCGACAGGGGAGAGAGCCTATCGTGCAAAGCTGACCCTGGAGCAGGTGAGAGAAATTCGCGCCCTCAGGGAGCGCGGTGCTTCAGGTCTTGCGATAGCCAAGATGTTTCCGGTAGTTACATGGCAAACGATATACAGCGTACTCTCTGGCAGATCGTGGGTGTGCGATAAATGAAGGTAGTTGTCGTCAACGATGCGATCACGCAAATTCCAGGAACCAGAACCTTCTGGTCAGACTTGGTGGAATGGTTCGGCGCCGAGTTTGTTTGCGCTCCATTTCAGGATCTTCCAGCGCTAGCGTCCTCGATCGAATGCGATGTGATGATTCGCAACGGCTCATACTGGCCGGCCATCACGAGCAACGCCAAGCAGGTATCTCTGATTCAGGACATATTCGACGATTCACCTCTCAGGGCCATGCAGCGCGAGGCGATCGCTTCCTCAGTCCCGATTTATAACTCTTCTTTCACTGCAGAGAAATGCGGCGATGCCGGAGGCAAAGTAATTCCTCTGCCGGTGGATTTTAGAAGTTTTGAACCTCAGAACGCGATGGGATGCCAGCAGGCTCTTGGCCTGCCCGATGGTTGCATTTGCTGGGTAGGAGCCACCCAGGGGCCTGCTGGCCATGTGAAGGGCTACGACATCTTTCTGAAGATCGTTCGCATGAATCCGGATCTCCACTTCGTTGGTGTCTTCAAGGACGCCATTCCTGATTCGTTCCCTCCGAACCTGCGATGCTTCCTGAGGCTCACTCACGAGGAGCTGGTGAAGGTGATTGGTGCCTGCCGCGTCGGCCTGTGTACCTCGAGAATGGAGAGTCAGCACCTGGCGGGAATCGAGATGGGGGCATGTGGATTGAAGCTCATTGTCCCCGACACGGGGGTCTATTGGAAGCGCGAGGATTTACCGATCTGGAGAGTCACGGATCCGACTCCGCAGAATTATGCCGCTTCTATCCGCGGAGTATTGCCCGAGTCATCGTTCAATGAGCATGTGCGCGGACTGTGGCAGAAAGAATTCGACCGCCCGGTGATTCGGGCGCAATGGGAGAAACTGATCGCGGAGGTGGAGAATGATCCCCCTAAATAGGGAGGTGAACACCGTCACTGAGGAGGAATGGATCACCGCCACCTCAGTCGAGCAGCGTGCGTTCAGACAGTATTGGCATAGCAAGGGCTACGGCTGGTTCAGCTGCCGTCGGTGCGGCTACCCCACGAGCCATGGAACCGTGGGATGCGATGCCTGCCGACAGATCGAGAGTCCATGGGAGAAGCGCCAAGCGGAAGAGGCCAAGGCCAAGCGGCAATGTCCGCAATGCAAGGGACGCGGAGAAGTTGAGAAATGATCTGGTCGATTCTCATCGCAGGAATTCCGGAGAGGTACCATGTCGTCCAGCCGCTCCTACTTTCGCTTCTCGAGCATCAGTCAGTGGCGCGTATGCCCGACGTTGAGCTCCTTTACCTACTTGATAATCGACGACGTTCTGTCGGAGCGAAGCGCAACGCCCTCCTTGGAGCGGCTACTGGCGAGTATGTCTCGTTCGTTGACGACGATGATCAAGTCGCGAACGACTACGTCCAGAAAATCTACCGGGAGATCTGCAAGACGAGGAAACTAGCAGTGCCTGGGGATTGCCCGACCTGCGGAGGAACGGGATGCAAGACGTGCGGTGGCGGACATCCGGAATGTCAGCACAACTGCCCGGGGTGCGATGGAACAGGAGACACTCCGGGTCCATTCAGGGCCGACGTGATCTGCTTCGGTCAACGCTGCACACTTCAGCCCGCCGGCGTCATCCACGAATGCACCTACTCGCTGGCGCACTGGAAGGATCGGGCACCGGAGGCACGGCGACAACTCGCGCCCTCCGACAAGCCGAACATGCTGAACTGGAGCGGGCCCCCCTCGCACACCATGGCCTGGCGGCGCGAGACTGTCCAGGGGGTCCGCTTCGAAGAAAAGCAATTTGGTGAGGACGTGAGCTGGGTGGACAAGTGCTGTGAGCGCGCGCAGCGAGAGATTCAGATTCCAGGGCCTCCAATCTATTTTTACAACTTCAACGAGATGACGAGCGCGACAAGGGGGTAGCCATGGCAGACAAAGTCTCAGGACGAAGAGTTCGGGGAGCCAAGCTGGGAATGACCGTGCAGCCCAAGAAGCCGGGACCATTCGACAAGCTCGGCAAGATCATGGAGCAGGGAGCCGAGGAAGAGAACAAACTCGAGCTGCGTGGTCAGCGTCTGGCGGGTCGCGCAGCAGCCAAAGCACAGGGGAAGATCCCGAAGGCCAAGCCTGATTTCAGAAAGCGCGGAGTGAGGGCGTAGATGTCGCAGGCCGGGGTTTACTCAGAACTCAAAATGCCGTGGCTCTTCGCTCGGAAGCCAGAGTTACCCGAGGCCCCCCGTCAGGTCCACTGGATTCTTTCGGATCTCTGCAACCAGGACTGTTCGTTCTGTTCTTATCGTGTCTCGGGCAATCCCTCTAACGAGCTCTTTTCCGAGGGGGCGCGGCTCTCGGCCTATGGCCACGACAATCCTGTCCGCTGGGTCGATACCGATCGCGCGCTGCGGCTCGTGGACGAGATGGCATCCATTGGAGTGCGGGCTATTCAAGCGACCGGAGGAGGTGAACCCAGTTCGCACCCCGATCATGAGTTGATCTTTGAGAAAGTCGTGGATTCCGGGATGAAGTTGGCGCTTGTGTCGAATGGTTTCCGCTGGCGTGATCGACTCTTCCCTCTCATTCCGAGAATGGAATGGCTGCGCGTGAGCGTGGATGCCGGGACTGCGGCAACCTACTCCAAGATTCGACGCACACCCATGTCTGCCTTCACAAAGGTCCTGACCAATATCGCCCACGCCAGAGAGATGATCTGGAACGCCTCATCTAAGACTACGCTTGGAGTCGGGTTCACTGTCACCCCTGACAACTGGATGGAAATCGTAGAAGGGTGCCAGATTGCCAAGGAATCAGGTGCCGACAACATTCGCATCAGTGCCATGTTTGGACCCGAAGACGAGCGCCCGTTTCTTCCGATCTATGATTCCATCAGGGCGCTCATCCTGAAAGCAAAGGGTCTGTACGAAGGCGACGGATTCACCGTCTACGATAACTTCGGATCGCGCCTTGACGATTTGAAACAGCACAATCCGGACTACAACTTTTGCCCCTACCAGTTTTTTACAACCTACCTTGGGGGAAATCTCCAGATTTTTAGGTGCTGCGTGCTCTCGTATTCTCGCAAAGGGATGGTGGCTGGAGGAGATCTCACCCACAAGCGTTTTGATGACTTCTGGCGCTCAGAGGAGCGAAAGCGCGACCTGGAGTCTCTAGATCCACGAGGCTGCCCAAAATGCATGTTCAACGGCAAGAACAGGGCAATGCTCTACGTGATGGGCAACACGGAGTCCGACACAGCGCCACGTCACATGGATTTCCCCTGATGAAGTTCTGCAAGAAGTGTTCAACCGATAAGGCAGAATCAGAGTTCTATTTCGATTCTTGCAAGCAGCGCCTGTATTCCTACTGCAAGGCCTGCCATCTCTCCTTGACATCCGATTGGGCTGGTCGCAACAAGGCTGTAATAGCCGAGAGTGCGAGAAAGAGATATCGCACCAATCCAGAGCGCTTCAAGGAGCAATCGGCAGAATGGCGAAAGTCGCATAGGGCGATCTTCCTGAAGAAGAATCGCTATCAGTGGTACAAGCGATGGCATCATTGCGTTGAGGGTCTCGGAGGAAAATGCGCCTGTTGCGGCGAATCCAGATTAACGATGCTGGAGATCGACCATGTCGGCGGAAAGGGGAACATTCATCGAAAAGCAACTGGCGGATCAGTGGGCACCTACAATGAAATCATCGCACTAGGCTTTCCGAGGGACAGGTTCCAGGTCCTATGCTGCAACTGCAACAAGAGCAAGATGCGAAATGCCGGGTTCTGCGAGCACGAGACCGGGCCGGTGGCCAAGGACGGAGCGCTACTGTCCAGGGAATCAGAGATTCAGCTTCCCCTGATAGTCCCCGAGTCCCGCTTCGATCGTTTCAAGCGCCGTTTCGACGCCTCTATCGGCATCGCATGACCTACCACGTCCGTCTGATCCTGCACGAGGCTGACAGCACTCCCTGCTGCGATGTGGATAATCCCATGGAGACCGAGGTGTCGCTGGTCTGGCTCTATAAGCCAGGGATGGCAATCATGATGGACAACGGTCCGTTCCCTTGCCGGCATGGCAAGCCGGCTGTGATACGAACCTGCACGCTGGAGGTGCCGACGAATGAGCAAGTGCGACCAGCACCGCAGTTTTGATGGGCGGGACCACCACGAGTGGGGAAGCTGGGAATCGAAGGAGGAGGGCGGGTTCATCATCTACACCCGGGGCGCCCGGGTGGGCCATCTCGAGCCGTTCTCCAGACGCTGGCAGGAGCGCAAGTGCGCCGAATGTGGCTTCGTGGACGCTTCAGCGATCCTGGGGAGCGTCGACATCCTTGGGCTGGTGCCACGATGAAACTGACCGCGTGCCTGACGATCAACAACCGAACGCCTGAAGTCTGCGGGAAGGTCGCTGACTCTCTCCTGCTGCCCGGGAACCTGCCAGACGAGCTCGTGGTCGTGCTGGACCGCTGTACCCCGGAGGTGAAAGACGGGGCCCATGCCGCCTATGACCAGCTGGATTGTCCCGTGCGCTGGATCACCATCCCCGGGGAGCCTGGCTGGCGCTCGCCGGTGAAGGCATGGAACCTGGCCTTTCTGGCAGCCACCGGTGACGTGCTCTACTGCTTCTCGAGCGAGACGGTGCAGGAAGCTGGGAACCTCATCAGGGTGAGACAGCAAATGCAGGACGAACACTACGGGTACTTCGATGGCTGGGCTGGCGATGGCCCGCGTCCGGAGTTTGGTAGTCACTGCGAGGTCTCCGTCTACCACGGCTCCGTCTCCTGCTCCTGCGGTCCTTACGGCCAAGAGGTCAACTGGAACGGCTCAGCGCCCGGAAACCTGTTCTGTGATGCCGCTCACCCGCGGCCCCTGGGCTTCATCTGGGCCGCTCCCCGCTCTGCCGTGAGCGCCATAGGCGGGTACGATGAGGAGTTCGCGAAGGGCTTCTGGTACGACGACAATGACTTCTTCTATCGCCTCTGGAAGCAGGGCCTGGACTTCGTGTTCGACGACTCCATCTCGGGGACCCACCTGCACCATGCCAGGCAGACACTCGAGACTGAGGAAGGGCGTTGGGGAATCGCCAAGAATCAGCAGACCATGCTGGCCAAGTATGGCTGCGTGAATCCGCTGGAGACTGAGATGATCAGGGAGGAACGCAAACCCGGCAGGACTATCTGGAGGCACCCGTGAAGAAAAAGAAGACCGAGAAGACCGAAGCAGAGCCGTTCCCCAGGCACCTTCCCGACAAAGCCATGGAGGACGAGCAGTGGAAGGACCGCATGGGCACTGCCATGCACGCCGCTGTCAACGAAGCCCTGCGGGGGATGGAGCCGACCGCCAATGGCCGTGCCGTGTACTGGGGCGGGGACAGGCTCAAGGCCATGCTATTCATCGCGCGCCGGTAGGAGGCACCCATGAAGAAATTCTCCAAGGAAGACCTGATCCGCCTCGCTGAGAAGGTGAGAGCGCAGAACACCCCGCGATGGGTCCAGGAGATCGAGGATAGCGCAAAGAAGTACGGAGCCGGCTTCACCGGCGATGCCACGATTGATGAACTACCTGCCATTGAGAAAGAGAGCCAGGAGGGACTGCGAATCGGGAAGTACGGGAACCTGCCCAGCCCCGAAGGAGAGACGCCCACCTTCGCTGTGGCGACTGGCACGAAGGTGTCCAGCTATACCGGATTCCGTTTCACCGAGGCACCCTCACTCTTCGAGTCTCACCGACCAAAGCAGTCCACTCTGCTCGACTGGGAATGGGCCACCGTTCCCTGGTACGCCCGCCTGCTGGGCCTCCTACGTCTCCCCTACGACCTCCTGAAGTTCATCGTCACCGGCCGCCTCATCGTCATCCCCTGGCCCTGGAGGTGGTGAGGTGATGGACCGCCTTGTGAACTGGTTCCTGGCCCCCAGGAAAGCCGCCATGCAGGTCGAATTCGATCTCCTGGTGGCCGGGTCCAACTTCCACGAGAGAGTAGTCCGAGCCAAGTTCATCCGAGAGCTCGCCCCGGTGGTCGGCCTGGACCTGTCCCGTCTGACCAAGCCCCTGGAGTCCTACCACATCCGAACCCTGAACATCCTGGTCACTGAAATCATCAAGCGCGTCGAGGACGCCAAGGATTCAGAATGACCAAGAAGCCCAAGCCCCACCAGCTCACCGCCAAAGAATTCAACAAGGCCTACCTGGCACTCAAGGAAGACTCCATCGTTGGCTGCCAGGTCCATGACTGTGGTAGACCGTTCCATGCCCTCCTGCCAGCCATAAATCGCTGGGTCTGCAAGAAGCATCTCGCCGAGTACTTGAGGCTCCCCTCCTGGCCCCTGCCAGGTCACCGGCCCAACCGTTCCACATGAAACAACTCCTCGGCTGCTCCCTATTCGGCCTCGGCCTCCTCCTGGCCTCCTTCTGCTTCCTCCTCTGGAGCCGCTCACTCGCATGGAGCGCAGGCCTCACCCTCGCCGGCTTCCTCCTCGCCTACCTCGGATATAAACTCACCGAAGAGGAATGAGATGACCCTCGCCTACCACCTCCTGCCCCCACGCCGCATCTGGTGGTTCCTAACCGACTGGAAGACCCTCTGCATGTTCGACTGGCCCTGCAGTCACTGCGGCCAGAACGTCCGACTCAACGGAGTAGGCTTCCATGCCATCTGGTTCGACCACCATGACCCCACCTGCAAGCAGTCCAACTGGCTCAACTGGCCCAACCGCCACAAATGGCGCCGCTGCCTGAAATGCTTCCGACGTGACATGCACGTCCTCCTCGACTACATCGGTGCCCGCTGGGACTTCAGAAAGAAATGGAACTGGGGCATCGAAAAATGAAGCGCTCCTGTCAACGCTGTGGTCACGTCCCATCCGTCTCCCATATCTTTACCTCATCCGGTCTCCTGAACTACGCCTCCGTCATCCTCTGCCCCTCCTGCGCCAGAACCCTTTCCCACCAGATCCGCTCCTTCCTCTCCGACCTCGGCTCCCCTCAACCAAAAGGCCCCAAAGTACCCAAATTAAGGGTCATTTCCTATGACGAAGAGTAACCAATCTGGTTGACAAAACACTTATTGCCCAAAACCCGAACCCCTTCATTCTTCACCAATTCCCCAAATCTGCTCTTGACATACTCATACCGACTGCTCTAAAGAGAGATGAACACCTCTCTCCAAGTAGGTAAAGACCTCAGAAATTCTGCAGAAAATCTGACAGACAACTATCGAATCCGACAGCTCGCTCAGGGGGACACCCTCCCCACCGTCTGGGTGGCCCTCGCTGTCACCTCTGCCAATCTATTGACACTCACAGATATGTCATTGATTCCATTACACTTCCAGACATACATGAAGGGATATGTACCAGGGGAGATGCATCAATAACTCTTGCTGCTGTGCATCGGATCGGCCCAAGTGCATGACACTGCGATAGATATAGGAATCTTCGCTGGGTTACAGAATATCCCTTACGGGACTACGCGATAGTCGTATATTGTCAACTGTGCCTGCTGTGGGCTCGGTCAGATATCCGCCTTCGGCAGCGACTGTAGGCTCTGTCTACTCACTCTGATACAGCCATCAAACAGTATTTACTCAAGGAGTTATCTGTGTCTGGTCGTCCAATGATAGATCCTAAGAAGGCTTTGGATATGCGTCTTGCTGGCTGTTCGAACATGGTGATAGCTGAGGCCTTTGAAGTGAGCAAGGCAGCGGTGACGCATCACTTCAAGCGCAAGGTGCGGAGGCGGAACAAGGTTCGAAGACCGCGTAAATGTCTGTGTGGGTGTGGGGTTTTGACGCAGCGGCGAAAGTACGCATCGCGGGAATGCTATTTCCGGTATGTGTGCAAGAGGCCGTATGTGTCGTGGAGGCAGGGTCAGAGGATAGCGCGAGTACTGGTGAGTCAGCATTTCGAGTTGAGGCCTGGAAACGTGGTTCACCATGTAGACGGCGACAACCGGAACAACGCCTTGGGGAATCTGTGGGTTTTCGAGTGTCACGCGGATCACATGAGCCACCATCGCGGGGGATTACGAAAGCCGATATGGAAAGGCTCGGACTGTCAAGTCTTTGTCGCTGATTCTCCTTGACGGGATGGTAAACGCTCTTATATTCCACTGTGTAGTTGAGACCGCGGTAGGCGGCACCTACCAACCCAGCCTTGCGAGTGTCACAAAATGCCGGGGAATCAGGAATCCTCCCCGCGTGTCGTGGCGGAGTGTTGGACGTGTGGCGCAGCAAGTAAACATCCGCGTATTCCGCGCCGATTCTATTCAGAATCCACCATGCTTGAATTTTGCCGCGCCGCAGGCCACGACGTTCGCGAGGTAGGTGAAAGGGGGAGCAAATGAGCCACCAAGCGAAGCATGGGTGGCCGTGCGGCTGCCAATCTGAGGTAGGTCCGAATGGAGAGTTTTACGAACACTGTCCGCTTCATGCCGCCGCACCGGAGATGCTTGAGGCGCTTGAGGCCGTAATCACATCGTGGCACGCCAAGGACGCCAACCGCCTAAAGCGGGAGCCTGAATGGCTTAAGCAAGTCCGCACCGCCGTCGCCAAAGCGAAGGGGCAGAAATGAGCCTTCTCTGGACAGACACGCAGCGCAGCAATAACCCCTCGTGGCTGGCCCCGGTGGTCCTTGGGTTGCTCTTCGGCCTTGCGGTGATAGGAATCACAGGAGCGGCGGAGAGGCCCGTGTGGGACGTTCTGACGGGTTCCTATGGGCTGCAGGAAGTGAGCAGCCCGGAAAGGATGGACTACTGATGGTCAGCGTTATCTGTTATCGCTGTTCGGTGAGTTGTGACCTGACTGAAGAGTCCAGAGCCATCGAGCAGGCGCATCGGCATGCTCGTGACTATGGCCATAACGTGGGCGTATACGCCACGGAGAGCCTCGGCGAAGGAATGAAGCGGGAAGTCTTGGTAGTCGTGCTGAAGTCACGCGGGAGGGCAGCATGAGCGCAAATTGCCCCCATCCTCCGACAAGGCTCTATGCGTGGTACGCCTTGGATTGCAGGGAGCCCAATGGAAAGATCCTGGTGGTCTGTTGCTTGGCTTGCAAATCTGTCCTTCGCGGCGGTTGCTAGGCCATCCCAGGTTTTGAGCTTTCCCCTCTGACCTGGGGTCGGGGGTCCGGGTTTGAGAGGGTTGCCCGGGCCCCTTTTCACGGAGGAAGCATGACTGAATCTACTGCACCGCTACCGGCAGGGATCTCGTCTCAGCATGTCATGGAGGGGGAGTGCTATTGCTGGTTCCGCCTCTACTGCTTCGGCTGTGGTCACTTCTTTGCGTGGGCTGCCGGTCATGGCGAGACCCTGCCGAAGAACTGTCCAGGGTGCGCCAACATCGCTGCGGGGGTACTGGACAGCAGGCGGGAGGGTCAGCACGACCCCACGTAAGCTGACAGCGGAGCTTGCGCCTTCTGGCCAGTCTCGAAATCCTGAAGCGTGATCTCCTGAATTCTGGGCTCCCAATGCTTCGCCTTCCCCCGAGGGCCACGCTTGGACCATGAGATCACCTGAATGCGATTCCCGCAAGAGAGCCAAAGGCGAGCAATCGACAACTCGAGAATTTTAGACACTCGCGCCGAGTGATTGGTCCCGCTGGTACACTGGACAGCAAGCGTGGCACATCCCGAGCGCAGCGCAAGGACATCGACAAACCCGAAGAGATCTTGGCGAATTCTGCAATGAGGATTCCAATGCTCTGTGATTCCAACGGCCCATCCATCCGACCGCAACCGCGCCAAGGTTCTTTGAGTCGGGCTGGATGGCATCCTAGAATGCCCCGCGCTGTCGCTGGGCTGCCTTGTAATGCATTTGCAATTCTACTATCATGGCCTCGCCTTGGGAGGCCTATGCCAAAGATAGGCAGGACTCATGAAGTAATCTTTGGAAATGTCCTGGCGGTAAGGACTTATTGCGATGCCTGTCGGAGGCCTGCTCTGATAGTCAAGGGCCTGTTGGCTTGCTGCGGCAAATCCGTAGATCGTGAGCCAACCGGACAGAAGCGCGAGTGTGAGCCATGCCAGAAACGACAGCGCCCCCCATTGAAAGCGAGGCTTCGCCAGCTCGCAGAGCAAAACAATCGCTGCGCCTATTGCGATTTGGAATTCGGATCGATGATTTCCAGGAGGGAGATATCGCTCGTCCTGGTGGTCAACTGGGACCATTGCGTCCCCTATGCCTATGGCCAGAACAACTCCACCACGAATTTTGTTGCCGCTTGCCAAGTCTGCAATAGTATCAAGCGCGACATGACCTTCCCGAGCACCGATGAGGCCAGGGCCTATGTCATCCAAAAAAGAATTGCCAAGGGCTATTTGTGAGCACTGCCATGCTGAGTTTCAGCCGAAGCGGGCTTGGCAGAAATACTGCTCAACTTCCTGTTGCTGGAAAGCATGGGACAAAAGACATCCGCGGCAAGCGCCGACCATCCATACCTAGAATTCACTTCTTCGCCCTGGCGGTCTTCAGGAACTCAGCTCGGGCGGCTTCTCTCTCGGCCTCCCATCCCTGGTGCCAGGTCAAGGCCTTTGCCTTCTCGGCCTGGTCTATGGGCCCGGGATCTCGCCTGTCGCCTTCCGGGAGCCCCATGGCCTGGCTGGCGGTGTACCTCATGCGGGGCTGGTACTCATCGTGCCAGCGCTGGCCATTCAACCAGGACGCCGGGTAGGGCCTCGGATCGCGTCCATCACTGGACAGCACGTGCTCAAGACAGCCGCCGGGGAGCTGCTGGCACTTGATGGCTACCTTGAGGATTACCATGGCGGGGAGTTTACGCCCTTCGTAGAGCTTCCTGAAAGCCTTTTCTGCTGCGGCCCAGGCTTCTCTTCGGGGGTACCAGGATCGGAAGTCGTTCCAGGCGGTATCGGCGGACACGGTCCCTCCTTCTTCCTGCCTGCAGCGGCGCAGAGTTCAGCGGCTCGGATGGTGTCCTCTGAGGGAGGTCCCCACCATCGAGTCTCTCTGGGTCTCCCATAGATCTTTCTCATGAGAATAGATCCCCGACCTAGGACCGGGTTAAGAACGGTGGTGCCGCTCTCCGCTCCCAGAGGGTAGGCGTAGGGCTCCCCCCCTACTCCGTCTCTGGTGAACCTCCGGCCTGGCCTCGGTTATGTTTCCAGATGGCCCTTCCGAGGACTATTGCCACGCGGGTTTCAGGACCAGCCCAAGAGGGGGACACCCTCTCGACCCTTTTGGTCCTCCCCGGATCGGTAGCGGGGTTGTATTGTTCGGCAGCGACCTTCAGCATTTGCCGGCGTGCCCCCAGGTAAAAGCACCTATCCCCGCGTGGCGCTGTAGGAATCCATCTCTGCCAAACTTGATTTATTGGTAGGTCTTCCGGTAGGATCAGCGCTACCTTTTTGTTTGGCAGCGAGAAGGTAACCCATCTAGACCTCCAATGCAAGGGCCTCTTCGGGGGCCCTTCGCATTTTCAGGGCTTCCGCTTTCTGATGACTTCACCTTTAAGCAGCTCAGGTAACAAGAACTCGGTTGTCCAGAGGTCGCGCCCAAGAACCAACTCCAGGGCTGCCTGGAAATCTCCGAAGGGCATACAGAGGCGTTCCTCCCAGAGCTGGAAGTTGACGATCTCTTCCGGAGTTGCCTTTTTCCACCAGCCAGAGTCGAAGAGGTCAATCGCCTGCTTTTCGGTCATGGAGCTCCGACCCAGTAGACCCATCCCTCTTTCGGCACAGGAATCGAGTCCATGTCGATGCAGTCGAATGCGTCGGCGAGAGGTGCCCACTGAATGCACTCACTACAGCCCACGATGTCGACGTACCCGCAACCCTTCGTGCAGCCAGATACCAAAGAGCAACCAGTGCCTCCAGCGGTTATCCAGCAAGGACACAAATTGCAGCGGGCGTCATTGGAAGAGATCGAGCCATCGTCCCAGCGCTTGACCACGGTGAGCTCGAGCTTGGCGGGTGAGGATGAAACCTCGAGGCAGATCAGAGAGACCAGCAGCGCTAGGAACATTTGTGGTTCACGTTTTGTCCTTGGTCAACTTGAAGACGTGAAGCCCGCCCCTGCCAGTTAACTCCCAATGAACTATCCAGAACCAATGCATATCCTCCAGGATAGCAATGATCTCCTCGTTGCCACTCCAGCCGCCGGTAGCAAGCCTGAGTCGTCCTCGTTTAAGTCGAACGCCTCCATCCGGCATCCACCAAATCGATTCGATGAATTTGCAAATGCCATCGACATCGCCAAATGGCCACTCCTTAAGTCGCGCTAGTTCTTCATCCGTTGGATATCCGTCTTGGTCAGGCATTAGCAACTCCACATCCCGGATCTCTATAAGGGTGCCCATGAGTTTCATACTCCGTCCCGCAGTGGACCAGGACGACGCCGCGATGGCCGAGTACCCACTTGATTCCAGTCCACCAGGATTCCATCCAGTCCTCGTAGGTGCGCGGGGAGGGGTGGCACAGGCATAGATCCAGGTGCTTCACTTAGTTCCTTTCTGTCGGATCTTGAATAATCGCTTTCCAAATATCGTACAGTCCGAAGATGACAACTATTAGTTCCAACACGATAACTACCAGAAGCCAGTTAGTCATCCCCTCACCTTCGCGAGGCAGTCGCGGCGATTCTTGGCGCAGTCATGCAGAATTGCATCCTTCCCCATATAGTACCCACGCAGATCGCAGTCTTGGCGTACACGGTTCGCCTCGCAAGGCTCCCCCTCTGCCAACCTCTCCAGCGCGGCGAGGGCTGTGCGGAAGTAGGGATCAGCTCGTCGGTCTCCATCACGTAGTTCGATGCCCTGCCGCAAGGCTGCCGCCACAATCCCATAATCGTCAGGTCTACTCACGATAGCTCCTTTGCCTCAACGGCTTCCCACAGAACGGGCAGAAGCGCATCCTGTTATTCTTCGGAGTGCCGTTGTCCTGCTCAGGAAATACCCAATCGCTCTTGCTGCAAGAAGCGGTCCAGACGCCATCAATGTCGCTTGCCCACAGACACTTCGAGGAATCGTCAGGTCGGGTCATGGCTTCTTCCAGCGATGCGTACAGCCAGCAGATACAGGTCGCGCACTGTAGCTAGCGCCTCCCCCGCACTCACCTCCAGCAAAGCGCGGAGGCGCTCTTGAAGTCCAATGACACGCCCACAACAAGGTGAGAACAGTAACTCTGCCCCGCAATGCTTACACTTAGTCTCCCCCTCCGGCAGCTTGCGCTCACTTCCCACGGGAGGACTCCTCGATTCGTTTCTCCGTCGCTGTGCAATCCGGGCACGATTGCACTGTCACGACCAGTACCGGCCCTTCCGGTCCCGCGCACGTCGCCGCGTCCTTCAGTTCCAGCCGCGCTCCGCAGAAACATCGAGCGATGACGGGGGGCGCGACGATCTGCTCCAGGACCTCAATCACATCCTCTGCCGCCGCCATCGCAGGGCCGATCTCGTCCGTGTCATTGCGATGCGCGGCTACGATGTCCGCGAGTCGCATCGCGATCCTGGCTTTGTCGAGCATCTTCTTCCCCTCTACACTTTCAGCCGTGGAGGCTTACGCATGATCCTAGCGGCGCCGAGCTCCACGCCGAGAAGCTGAGCGGTGCTCCTGACCAGCGCTCCGTATACCCGGGCCGTCTCCAAATCGATCTGCACATTCAGCAGCATGGTCGAAACGACGTTGACTTGGTGCGTCAACTCGCCCACCGTGCTTGGCTGCGGCCAAGGACTTCTCGAGCCTTTTGACTGCGAGCCTGAGAGCATGGACTTCGGCAGGAACAACTTGGCCTGTCCTGGTTTTCCACTTCCAGACCCATCGCGCACGTTTCTCGGGGTTCCGCGCTTGGTAGGCGATGACGGCTTTCCTGTGAGCCTTCCCGACTTCTGGGTCTTTCCTGTAGGATTGGGCATAGCACCTCGGGCACGGGCCTGTCAGGGACCGCTTATGCTTCCTTCCGCACTTGGGGCACATGGGAATCCTTAGTCCCCGCCCACCCATCGGCTCACCCCCGGATGGGTGCCCCTCATGTCAATGAGGGAAGGTGGGCGGGGATGTCCTACTGGCGGGCCTTCGTCTTTCGGTCCTGAATGAAATCGAACCCATGAGCCGTCACGATTGCCGGCTCATGGTCTTCGTTCACTGCTTGACGAGCTCGGGTGGCTTCGGCGGCGGTGTCGGCCCGTCCAGTGGTCCGGCCGATAGCCACGACAGCTTTCTCGTTGTCCATTGGGTGATGCCTCCCTGTGCGCTCTGAAGCCGGGATACCTCCATGGACATGCTCCCACTATCAACGGCTTCCTGAACGAGCAGATCCAGGTCAGCCGGTCCATTAAGGTTCCCCGCTCTGGTGTCCTGGACCATCGTGATGAAATCCCCGGACCTCATGCCCCCTCGTTCGGCTACGGATCCAGCGCGAACTCTCTCGACATAGAACCCGAAGGCAGAAGTGAAGCCCATGCGGTCGTCAGGCGTGGCCAGCCGAATCGTGACATGGCGCTTCATGGTGCCGGGGCCTTCTGGGGCTGACAATACCAGTAAGTCCGCGGCCTGCCACAGGGCCTGCTCGCGGATCTGGCTTATGAAGTCTTGGAAGCTCACTCGGTCCCGGATTCCGCGTCCGCCCGTGGCGAGGATGACATCCCCGGGGCGCAGGCCTGCCCGCTCGGCAATGGAGCCAGCCTGCACATCACTGACAATCAGAACCGGAGAAGAGTTGATACCGAGCCGAGCCTCATAGGGGCGAGCATTCACGCATTCGGCGGCCATGGCCGCACCGCACAGAGACGCCATCGCGATCGGGACCACCAGCCATTTCATGGAAACCTCCAACTTCAGGTCAGTTTGCGACACAGGAATTGCAGGGCGAGTGCCCACCATCAGACGTTCGGCAGTCCCCGCAGCATGCACCGGCTCCGGTGTTGTAGACGCAGCTTTGGTTTGTACAGGTGTAGTAGTAGACGGTCCTGCAGGTGACGGTGCCGTCACTGCTGCCGGTATCAGGGCCGCGCGTGATCTTCCTCTTGGACGCCCCGCCAAGATTCTCGATGGCCATGGATTGTGATGCGATGAGCAGAACACAGACGAGGATCGCGAACCAGCGCAGCCTCACAGAGCCTCCCTTCAGCCGACGTTAAAGAGTCCACTTCCTATTGGGACACAGTTCCTGGTCGTGATTGTTGCTGGTGCCGGTTGTAACCTCTTGGCGATCGCAATCAAGTGGCTTCGGAATGAACCGCCTAGGGCAGCCAGCACCCTGCCACAGCCAGACGTAATGCTCTAGCATGTCCTCCTTGGTGCAGCCACGCTTGAGATATGGGGCGCTGCAAACATCCCAGAAGGAATCGAACTCGGCGAGCTGCTTGCTAGAAGGGCGCTTCGAGGTCATCGCAGATCGCCTTGTATTTGCCCTTCGTGACTTGCTTGGTGGTCCCGAATCCGAAATCCCGCACCAGATTGTTTAGCTTGCTCTTGGCCCATTCGGAATCCATGCCTTCTTTCTTGGCCCTGGCGAATGCTAAAGCCCACATGCGACTGTGTTGCCCTTCCGAGATAGTCTCGCCAGGCCCTTCCTCTTGATTCTGTGGCGCTGGCTTAGGCTGGCGTGGTGCAGCATCCTCATCGGCATCGCTGGCTTCGGGCATGTCTTCCATGTCCTGAGTGAAGAAATCGCTTGTGCGTGTCGCCGTAAGAACCGCGTCAATGAAGGCCCGCTTCTTGGCCATCTTCATGATGGTGTTCTCGGCATCATCAGCATCCACCGTCAGGTATTTCTTCTCCCAGTTGTTACAGGTGCCGACGCCCTCGCCAACCTGGATGCCTATTCCATCTGGGCGCGTCCGATGAAGAGTGCAGCGATAGGAGTATTTGATGTAGCCCCGGCAGTCGCCTTTCTTCTCGTACTTCTCCCAGTGCTTGGTGGCCGTGCGGTCGTAGACGCGCTCGGTTTCCTCGAAACGCGGGTTCATGCCATGGATATTGGTGAGCAGTTCGGCCCCCGGTTTTAGCAGTGTGGGCTTCCCGTTGGTGCCGGGAATCTTTCCATAATGAGTGCCCACGACCATCTGGCTTTGGATAAATCCCTTCATGGCGTCAATGCGGGCACCCTCGAAGGCGATGCGATCCCGGAAAGCCTGAATATCTAGGCTTTCATCCGCCTCCCGCCTGATTAGCTGGCCCTCTAATGGGGCTTCGTTTGTGAGCCCTGCGGTGCTGGACATTACTTCACCGCCGCAATCTGCCGGGCAAGTCGCTGAATCTGGGTCTTCACATAGCTCAGGTTGCGATAGATCGTGTGCTCATCAAACATGCGATACTGCGGAAGCGAATGGTACTTAGGGGCAAAGTCCTGGTAATGGGCACAGTCAAACCCAAACCACCAGACATGATCGTCTTCGCCAGACTGAACCACATGGCAGATCCCATGCTCGCTCTCGGTGCACTTGTCGGAGTAGGTGAGTCCGCCATGCACTCTTACTGTCGATCCGGGACCATGATCGCAGTAGTCCTCGCCGCACGTCGGCTTCTGGGCGCACGCCGAATAATCGACCCCGAACCATGGGTGACCCCTCGCGACTCCGACGTAGCCACAGAGCGCTCCCGCGGGTCCGCGCACGATGAGGCAAGGAAGGCCCGTCTCTTCGTCCTGCCACTGCATCTTATCGGGCTCGTTCTGCCACTCTCCAGGCCCCCATTCAGACTTGTCTGTGAAGCGCCATTCTCTGGTTTCCATCACTGTGCCTTTCTCAGCGCATCGCGCCTGCGAGCTGCGTCAAGAAGTTGACGGAGGCGCTTCGAGATGGCTGGACGTGTCTGCACGATTCCTGTTTCCCATCTGATGACCGATCTCTCCGAGGCGAAAACGGCACGCCCAAGCTGTTCATGTGTCCAGCCTCTGCGCCGACGCAACTCTCGAATGTCATGAGTAGTCAATGAATCCTCCGATAGTAAACGGGAATATGCTCCCGTCAGGTGTCATTGTCAAGGGGAAAGAAGGGGTGCCCCGGGTTTCCCCGGGGCTCTCTCTCACGGCCTCTGGCTTCTACTCACAGAATTGGGTGTGAGGCCGGTGGCGCTTAAATGGAATCTACGCCGAGGGCCGTGAATGCGCAATGAAAAAGGGCCCCAAATCTCGGGGCCCCTGGGCACGGAGGTGCGGTTAGCTTAGGGGAGCGGATCGCCTTCTGCCACGGACGGGCCGATGACGATTCCGAGGGTTGCGGCTTCGGGTCGGCTGGCCGCCACAACGGTCACGTCGATGGTGTCGATGAGGTCGCGCAGTTCGCCAGCATCCAGGTCTGCGTCGGCGTCGATATTCACCGAGGCGGTCCCGGCCTTCAGGAAGTGAAGCTGAAAACTGAGACCGTCGGTGGCGAGGTCTGAGACCGACACCACGGCGTCATCGGTACTCGTCACTGTGACTGGGTGGTCGGTCTGGTCAATGGGGGCTGGGTCGTTATTGCTGTCGGCCGGGTGGAGACTGACGAGACACTTGTTTCCTGCGGTCTGGCTGGTCACGAGGTTCATGCGGATGGCTCCCTTGGTTGTAGGTAAAGGCTTCCCCTCGGGCACCGGTGGGCCGAGGGTCGTGTTCAGAGTGACGGCTTCTCTTCTATTCAAAAGCTCAAGGATCTTCTTGAGCAGCGCTTCGATCCGATCGAGCTGGCTCTTACGGCGGCTGGGCTTGCGTCCCGGCTCGCCCGTGAATTTCGTCTCGCCGAGCAGCTCCTTGCAGTCATTGAATTCTCGGTGAAGGTCCTTCTCCCTCATAGCGTATCCTCTTCCGTGTGGTTTTAGGCGTGATGGAAGCCGCAAGGCCAATGATCTCACCTTCAGCCGAGAAGCGCTATGGGGCGAACACCCTACTTCCTGGTGGAGGGCTGGACTATCGTGCCTCCGGTGACATCATGGTCCTTCGCGAAGGTACCGAGCAGGCCAACCAGAATGCCCAGGAGCACGACCATCCAGTTGATGTTGCCGTCCGGGCCGAACCAGCCTACCGTGGTCACTCCGACGATTGCCGCCACCCATCCTAGCACCGTTGTTTTCCAGTTCTTAAGCATCAAGGCTCCTTTCAGGATTTAGACGCGCTTCCAGTAGGCGTTGCTCAGGACTTCCATTTCCAACTCCGCATTCCAGGTCTGCCCGGCATTGTCTTTCATCTCGTGCCAGGACCTGAACGGACCGATGGCGCTTCCATAGATTGTGATGATTCCAGCCGTGTCTACCTCCACCGTGACCCCGGTCCGTGGGTGAGTGAAATAGGCCGGCAGCTTGGCTCCAGTCCGCGAGTGCCAAGGCTCATGTTTTCCGTGCTTGGTCACCGGGTTATCAGCCAAGTGATGATGGTGACGACTCCACCGCCGAGCAATGATGCGGCACCAGAAACCACCGCAATGCGCCCGAAGATGTTTGCTTGGGCGTTCTCCAGTGCCCGGATGCCCTTGGTCAGATCGTCCATCTTCGCCTCAAAGACCTCCCGCGGCACATAGCTGCTCTGCATCTCGCGGAGCCTACCGGCCTCGCCATTCAGCTCAGACAGGCGCCGCATATTTTCTGCGTGCTGATGGGATAGGGCAGTGTCTCTCCCCTGGAACAGAAGATCCGTGCGGTCCTTGTTGGCCTGAATCTTCTCTGGGAGAAGTATCTCCAGGATCGCCACCCTGGACTCCAGGGAGTATTTGCAGTCATCCCCATTCCTCACCTTCCGTCGACCCTCGGAACTTGGACATTGCTGATGCTGCTGAAGACTCCAAAGACGGAGAGCAACCAGAGGACTACGGCGATGATCACCACGACGTTGACGATCTTCTTGATGTTCGCGTCCAGGGGAATGTAGGTGTTGACCAGCCATAAGCAGATACCGACAATGATCAGCGTGATCACCAAACCGATGAGAGACATGGGGACTCCTATGCGTCGAAGGTCCAGCCGCGCATTACCTGAACGTGGATGTGCTCATTCGGCTTGCCGCGGTCCTCGATCTGGGCAAAGAAACCCGAGCCCAGCATCTGAGACAACGTCAGCAGAAAGCGGTCTTTCACGTCTTCGGCCAAGTCATGGGAGCGGATGTCGACGGCCTCGTTCGTGAAGTGCCGACTCAGCGGAATGGCGCTGTGGGTACTGTCATTGGCGGAGGTGATGTCGAGCTGGCCGCCAGGGAACCACTCCGGGAAGGCCCGGGCGATGTGAATCAGCACATCCAAGATCCGGACAAGGCCCCAGGTGAAGCCTTTGAATACCACGCCCTCTTTGCAGATCACCTTCACGCTCATGCGGCATTCCCAGTCAGCTTGGCGTCATGCCTGGCCTTCCACTGTATGGCCATCTCGTTCTGGGCTCTCTTCCGGAGTTCGGCCTCTTCCTCAGACGTGGAGCGCCGGTCCTCGGTGATGGCCTTCACGAGCTGCGCCGCAGTCAAGGGCATGGATCCAGGCTCCTGTTCCCGGCCTCATCGACAGCTTCCACGGGGGCGGGATTCTCGGGACTTGGCCAAGGCCAGGCGGATAGCCCGCCGATCGGGGGTGTGGGGAGCAGCGGCCCGGGGTTCAGCACGGGGTCAAAGGTGGTGGAGACCGTCGTGCCGGTTCCTGGGTCCGGTATGTCGGGGGTGAACCGGATCGGGGTTCCTGGCAGAGTTATCGTGCAGCTGTAAGGCTGGCCTTGGTCATCGAGACAGGTGGATTCGGAACTCTGGCGCATGGTGGCCTGGAAATAGTAGTAGGAGGTCGTCTCTGGGGCACCGAGGCAGTCGACTGTCACGCGGTCCCAAATCCACAGAGAGAGTAGCAATGAGAGAATCATGGTGTAGCCTGAGATGGGCCGATGCGCCCCTCGAGTTTTCTGATGCGCCGCTTCTCCTTACGAGCCGCCACGGTCCCAGAGACGCCCGGGGCGATGAGAGACTGCAGGGGCGCCGTGAGCTTTGCCGCGGGACGAGCGACAGCGCCGCGGATGAGCTCGAGGATGGCATCGAGACCCTTAGCGGCCATGCGCTGATCAGGGCTGAAGGCCCGCTGCTGGGCCAGCTTGAAGGCCTCTCCCTCCAGGTCGACACCCATCTTCTCCCCGACATACTTGATGGCCCGGCGCTCACCCTCGTTCCCTGGCTTGAAGAGGTTCCGGATGGAGGTCTCCAGGGAGTCGAGCTCCGGCTTGATGGCCTTCTCGGCAACCTCGCGCTTGGACAGCTCGGCGAAGATCTTGTCGGTCAACTCCCGCGCTTCGGCCGGCAACTTCGAGAGAAGGGCTTCCTTGATCTGGGGCCGCACGTTCGCGAGCGCTTCAGCGAGGGCTGCATCCTTCGGTTCGCCGGAGGCTTTGTAGATTCGATTGTCCAGTTCCTTGGTCAGGAACTCATCCACTTCGCTGGGGGTCAGGTCGGGTCGCACCTGCCGGATCACCTTGGCCGGGGTCCCGGCCGTAGGCATCCCTGGCTTCTGCCCGGCATAGGGATT
>Ga0070680_100000144_pt1 | contig 43342 bp, 50 predicted proteins | sample KBSC73BmetaG_FD_64672 | JGI IMG/M metagenome (GOLD analysis project Ga0070680, IMG submission 64672) | Corn rhizosphere microbial communities from Kellogg Biological Station, Michigan, USA - KBS C7-3B metaG | ecosystem: Host-associated > Plants > Roots > Rhizosphere | place: USA: Michigan...
GGAGCAGGTACCCACCCGGGGTATGGAGGCCAGATGACGCACGGTACGCCGGGTTACCACGACAGCAAGGACGCGCAGCTCAAGCGGCTGCGGCGCATCGAAGGCCAGATCAGGGGCCTGCAGCGCATGGTCGAGGAGGAGCACTACTGCATCGACGTGCTCACGCAGGTGAGCGCGGCCACCAAGGCGCTGCAGTCCTTCTCGCTCGGTCTGCTCGACGAGCACCTTGCGCACTGCGTGATGGAGGCCGCCGCCAAGGGCGGCTCCGAGGCGGACGCCAAGGTGCGCGAGGCCTCCGACGCCATCGCACGCCTCGTCCGCAGCTGACCTACCCACGACAAGGAGATCTCCGATGACCATCACCGCGCGCTACACCGTCAGCGGCATGACCTGCGGCCACTGCGTCTCCGCCGTCACCGGTGAGATCACCGCCCTCCCGGGGGTGCAGTCGGTCGACGTCGACCTCGTCGAGGGCGGCGAGTCGACGGTCGTCGTCACCAGTGCTGCCCCGCTGGCCGAGCAGCAAGTTCGCGCGGCGGTCGACGAGGCCGGCTACGAGCTGACCGGCAGCCAACCATGAGCGTCGAGACCGGGCAGCACACGGTCGAGCTGGCCATCGGCGGCATGACCTGCGCCTCCTGCGCGGCGCGCGTCGAGAAGAAGCTCAACCGCATGGACGGCGTCACCGCCAGCGTCAACTACGCGACGGAGAAGGCCAGGGTCACCTACGCCGACGGCGTGCGTCCCCAGGACCTCGTCGCGACGGTCGAGGCCACGGGCTACACGGCCGCGCTGCCGCAGCCCCGCGCCGCGGCGCCCGGTCCGGCGCCGGAGCAGCCCGACCCGAGCGCGTCGCTGCGCCAGCGGCTGCTGACGACCCTCGTGCTCGCCGTACCGGTCATCGTGCTGGGCATGGTGCCCGCGCTGCAGTTCGACTACTGGCAGTGGCTGTCGTTCACGCTGGCCGCGCCGGTCGTGACGTGGGGGGCGTGGCCCTTCCACCGCGCCGCGCTGACCAACCTGCGACACCGCGCGACGACGATGGACACCCTCATCTCGCTGGGCGTGCTCGCGGCTTTCGGCTGGTCGGTCTACGCGCTGTTCGTCGGCGGGGCCGGCGAGCGCGGGATGACGATGCCGTTCACGCTGGTGCCGTCGCAGGGCGGCGGCGCGGACGAGATCTACCTCGAGGTGGCCGCCGGCGTCACGCTGTTCATCCTGGCCGGGCGCTACTTCGAGGCGCGGGCCAAGCGCCGGTCCGGTGCCGCGCTGCGTGCGCTGCTCGAGCTCGGAGCCAAGGACGTCGCGGTCCTTCGGGGTGGCGTCGAGCTGCGGGTGCCGGTCGAGCAGCTCGCGGTCGGTGACGAGTTCGTCGTCCGGCCGGGGGAGAAGGTCGCCACCGACGGCGTCGTCGTCACCGGCACGTCCGCCCTCGACGTGTCGATGCTGACCGGCGAGTCGGTGCCCGTGGAGGTCGGTCCCGGCTCTGCCGTGGTCGGCGCCACCGTCAACGCCGGCGGGCGGCTCGTCGTGCGGGCCACCCGGGTCGGCGGCGACACGCAGCTCGCGCAGATGGCCCGCATGGTCGAGGAGGCGCAGAACGGCAAGGCGCAGGTGCAGCGGCTCGCCGACCGCATCTCCGCGGTCTTCGTGCCGGTCGTCATCGTGCTCGCCCTCGGCACCCTCGCCGTCTGGCTCGGCACCGGCCACCCGGTCGAGACGGCGTTCACCGCCGCCGTCGCGGTGCTGATCATCGCGTGCCCCTGCGCGCTCGGGCTGGCCACCCCGACGGCCCTGATGGTCGGGACCGGCCGCGGCGCGCAGCTCGGCATCCTCATCAAGGGGCCCGAGGTGCTCGAGTCGACCCGCCGGGTCGACACCGTCGTGCTCGACAAGACCGGCACGGTCACGACCGGCCGGATGGCCGTGCACGCCGTCGTCGTCGCACCGGAGGTCGAGCGTCGCGAGCTGCTGCGGCTGGCCGGCGCGACCGAGCACGCCTCCGAGCACCCGATCGCCCGAGCGATCGCCACCGCGGCGCAGGCCGAGGTCGGCGAGCTGCCGGCCGCCGAGGAGTTCGTCAACGTCGAAGGGCTCGGCGTGCAGGCCGTCGTCGACGGCCGGGCGGTGCTGGTCGGGCGGCCCGCGCTGCTGGCCGACTGGAGCATTGCCCTGCCCGACGACCTGCAGGCCGCACTCGCGGCAGCCGAGGCCGAGGGGCGTACGACGGTTGCCGTGGCATGGGACGGCGCGGCCCGGGGGATCGTCGTCGTCGCCGACACGGTCAAGCCGACGTCGGCCCAGGCGATCGCAGAGCTGCGGGACCTCGGCCTGCGCCCGGTCCTGCTCACCGGTGACAACGCCGCGGTCGCCGCGTCGGTCGCCCGCGAGGTCGGCATCGCGGCCGACGACGTGATCGCCGAGGTGCTCCCGGCCGGCAAGGTCGACGTCGTCAAGCGTCTCCAGGACTCCGGCGCCGTCGTCGCGATGGTCGGCGACGGGGTCAACGACGCCGCTGCGCTGGCGCAGGCCGACCTCGGGTTGTCGATGGGCACCGGCACCGACGTCGCGATCGAGGCGAGCGACCTCACGCTCGTGCGCGGGGACCTGCGCACGGCCGTCGACGCGATCCGGCTGTCCCGCCGGACGCTGCGCACGATCAAGGGCAACCTCTTCTGGGCCTTCGCCTACAACGTCGCGGCCCTGCCGCTGGCCGCGGCGGGCCTGCTCAACCCGCTGCTCGCGGGAGCAGCGATGGCGTTCAGCTCGGTGTTCGTCGTCAGCAACAGCCTGCGGCTGCGCCGGTTCCGGCCGTGACCGGCGACGACGCGAGGGTCGCCCTGGTCGAGACCAGCCGCCGGATGGTCCGTGACGGGCTCTGCATCGGTACGTCGGGCAACCTGAGCGTCCGGGCCGGCGACGACATCTACGTCACCCCGAGCGGCGTCCAGGTCGACGACCTCGTGCCGGCGGACATCTGCGTCGTCGACCCGGCCGGCGCGGTGCGCAGCGCACCGCGCCGGGTGACCTCCGAGCTGCCGCTGCACCTGGCGGTCTACGCCGCGAGCGACGTGGCCGGTGCCGTCGTACACACCCACTCCCCCTACGCCACGGCGCTGTCGACGGTGGCGGTCGAGCTGCCCGCGATCCACTACACGATCAACGCGCTCGGCGGCCCGGTGCGGGTCGCGCCCTACGCGACGTTCGGCACGCCGGAGCTCGCCGGTCACGTGCGACGGGCGATCGACGGTCGTTTCGCCGCGATCCTTGCCAACCACGGCACGGTCGCTTATGCCGAATCGCTGGCGGAGGCCTACCGCCGGGCCGAGCTGCTCGAGTGGCTGGCGACCCTCTACTGGCGGGCCTGCCAGATCGGGGCGCCGGCCATACTCACCGAGGCCCAGCTCGGCGCGGTGCGCGAGCAGGCCCGGCGTACCGGCTACGGCGATTCGCTGGCGCCGTGAGTCAGCGACCGACGAGGCTCGACCGGCCGTCGGTGCCCCACCACGAGGCCGTCGTCCGGGTGCCTTCCACGCGCGGGCCGATCTCCTCGTAGAGCCGCCGGTAGCCGGTGTGAGCGATCCGCCACGCGTCGCCCACCCTCACGTAGCGGTCCTCGTAGTAGGAGGCGCCACGCACCACGAGTCCCGGCTCCTCCAGCACGACGACGTCCTGCAGTGCCCACGAGCCGGTCGCGCTGCGCCCGTCCTCGCTCAGGCCGATCTCCGGGTGGCCGACCAGGTGGCTGGTCAGGATCCGCTCGGACCCCATCGAGGTGGTCAGGAACCCGACGATCTCGGCCCGGCCCGTGAGAGTGATCGCCCCTCCGCCGTACGACGCGGTGCCGTCCTCGACGAACAGCTCACCCAGCTCGGTGAAGTGCTTCGTGTCGAGCAGCCGGCAGTAGCGGTACTTCAGCTGACGCAGCGCTTCGACGTCGACCAGCTGTGCGGCGCTCGGCGTCGTGAAGTGGCGGGCCTCCATGGGCAGCGGATCGTAGCCGGGCAGCGAGGTTAGCCGCGCGGCGACGTCCGGGTAGGAACGGTGCATGGGACTCATGGACAAGGCCAAGAACACCGCAGAGGAAACCGTAGGCAAGGCCAAGGAGACGACGGGCCGGGTGACCGGTGACCGTTCGATGGAGGCCGAGGGCAAGGTCGACCAGACCAAGGGCGACCTCAAGCAGGCGGGCGAGAAGGTGAAGGACGCCTTCAAGTAAGACGTCCACCGCCCGCGTTCAGCGCAGTGCGGGTGCCTGCACGGCTGCTGCGTCGGCGACTGCTCGGCGCAGCAGCCGCAGCCCGTCCAGGAGCTGCCGGTCGGTGCGCCCGTCGAGGGAGCGCCCGGTGCGGCGTGCGATCCCGCGCAACTCGGCGGTCAGCTGGGACGCGGGTGCGTCCGATCTACGAGCACTCGTCACGCAATAGGTATCGGCGCGGCAGTTGCCGCAATTGAGTGTTGTTGCCGGCAACGTTGCCGGGTGAGCGCGATCGCGTCGGCGAGCAGCCGGCGCAGCGCGACGTCGGCGTGCGGGCCGGCCACCCGGGCGATGTCGAGGACGGCGCCGTGAATCGCGCGCCCACCGGGGCCGTGCAGGTGGCTGCGCAGCAGCCGCCGGCGCCACCAGGTGAGCGGTCGCGGGTCGGCCGCCCGTCGCTCGCTGACCCGAAGCGCGTGGGTCAGGAAGAACCGGTCGGCCGGCCGTGCACCGTCCAGGGCGCGCCGGCAGCAGAGCGCGACGATCTCCGCGCCGACGCGCTCGTCCGCCGCGGAGGTACCGATCACCGAAGGGATCATCGGCACCAGCGCCGCGCGGCCGGTGTCGCTGCTGCGGTCGTTGACCGCCCGCGCCAGCATGCCGAGCGCCGGGTGGGCCGAGCGCGGATGGTCGCTCCATCGTTCGCCGGCCAGCAGCGAGGCGATCTCCATGAAGCAGCCGCCTTGTTCGGGGCTGGCATGGCGGCCGGGGGACAGGATCGGGATCAACGTCGGCACCGTCATCGGAGACTCCCATCGCGCGCAGCCGACAGAGCAGGGAGCAGGGGTCCGAGACCCTCGTCGATCCTCCCCCTGGATCCCCGTGTTGGCCATACCCCTTCGCCGTCAGTCACGCGCGACTCCGGGCTCGCGCCGCTGCGTCAGCCCGCGGTCCAGTCGTCGAAATCGGTGGCGCGCTCTCCTGAGCGCAGCCGGCGGTCGATCGGGAAGCGCAGCTCGGTCGCGGCCACCACGAGAAGCAACGCGATCGGGATGGCGACGCAGCGCAGCTGCCAGCGATGTTGCAGGTAGCCGCCGAGGATGCCGCCCGCGGCGTAGACGCACCAGATGCCAGCGACAAGCCCGATCCGCCGTCCGGAGGGCTGTCCCGGCTGGACTCCCACCTCGGCGCGCAGGTAGCTCGGCTGGTTGCGCTGCAACGGTCCCCGGAGCAGGAGCCCGGCCAGCTCGTCGGACAACTGGGTCAGCATCCCCGACACGTACGTCGTGCGTACCGTGCGGCCGCTGATCTGCTGCAGCGTCGAGGTCTGCAGCCCCATGGCGATGACGGCCAGCGCGGCCAGCCCGTAGTACGTCGCGGTGTCTCTGCGCGCCACCTGGCCGTGGGTCGCGGCCAGGCCGCCGAGGACCGCGAAGGCCACCAGCAGCCCCGCCTCGATGCCGATGACCAGCGCCGACGGCGAGCGCAGCGCCGCTCTGGTGCCGGCCTCCATCAGGATCGTGCCGACGGTGATCGCGATGACGAACAGGGCGACGGCGAACAGCGCCGGAGCCGCGCGCAGGACGACCCCGCTGCCCAGATAGACGCCTAGCCGGGTGCTGTTGCCGCTCATGTGCGCGGTGAACAGGTCGAGGGTCATGTAGCCGACCACGTCGACGAACCCCGCAACCCCCGCCAGCGTCACGGCGAGCAGTGCTCGCTGGTGCGGCCGGCCCACGCGGCTTGCGTCCGTCACGGAGTGCCTCCGTCCTCTCCTGCGTACGGCGCGAGGTGCAGCGCGTGCGCCGATGGGCGCCTACCCGCTGCGACGGCGATGCCACAATCCGGCCATGACGCTGCTCGAGGACGCGCGTGCCCTGCAGGACGACCTGGTGCAGTTCCGGCGGAAGATGCACCGCGAACCGGAGATCGGGCTGCAGCTGCCGCGCACCCAGGAGCGCGTGCTCGCCGCGCTCGACGGCCTGCCGCTGGAGGTCTCGACCGGCTCGTCGCTGACCTCGGTCACCGCCGTGCTGCGCGGCTCGGCAGCCGGGCAGGCGCGACGGTCGGTGCTGCTGCGCGGTGACATGGACGCGCTGCCCGTCGTCGAGCGGTCGGGCGTCGACTTTGCAGCCGGCGGGGAGACCATGCACGCCTGCGGGCACGACCTGCACACGGCGATGCTGGTCGGGGCCGCTCGGTTGCTGTCCGCGCAGCGCGAGTCGTTGGCCGGCGACGTGGTCTTCATGTTCCAGCCCGGCGAGGAGGGCTACGACGGCGCGGCCCACATGGTCGGCGAGGGCGTCCTCGACGCCACCGGCCATCGGGTCGATGCCGCGCTCGCCCTGCACGTGACCAGCGGGCTGCTGCCACGCGGGCTGTTCGCCAGCCGGCCCGGCCCGGTGATGTCGGCGGCCGACGTGCTGCGGGTCACCGTGCGCGGCGCCGGAGGGCACGGCTCGTCGCCGCACCAGGCGAAGGACCCGATCCCGGCCGCCTGCGAGATGGTGACCGCGCTGCAGACGTTCGTGACCCGCCGGTTCAACGTCTTCGACCCGGTCGTCATCACGATCGGCGCCTTCCACGCCGGCACCGTGCACAACGTGATCCCCGACGACGCCTGCTTCGAGGCGACGGTCCGGTCGTTCTCTCGCGACGCGCACGAACGGGTGCTGGCCGAGTCGGTGCGGGTGTGCCAGGGCATCGCCGCCGCGCACGGCCTCGACGTGGAGGCCGTGGCCGAGGAGCTCTACCCGGTGACCGTCAACGCCGCCGGGTCGGTCGACGACCTGCAGGACGTGATCCGCGAGGTGCACGGCGACAACCGGTTCGTCGAGCTGCCCAACCCGGTCGCAGGTTCCGAGGACTTCTCCCGCGTGCTCGACGAGGTGCCCGGCGTCATGGCGTTTCTCGGAGCCACCCCCGCCGATCGCGACCCGGCCACCGCGCCGTACAACCACTCGCCCGAGGCGGCGTTTGACGACGGCGTGCTGGCCGACGGGGTGGCGGTCTACGCGGAGTTCGCCCGCCGCGTGCTCGGCGCCGGCTGACCGGCCGCTACTGGGGCGGGCCGGATCCGAGCCGGACCTGCACGCTGCGCTGCCGGCCCGACCCGTCGACGTAGCCAACGCTGACCACGTCACCCGGCCGCTGGGCGAGCATGGCCGCACTCAGCGCGTCGGGGGAGTCGACCGGCTGCCCGTCGACCGCGGTGATGAGGTCGCCGGCGACGATGCCGGCCGCCTCGGCCGGGCCACCCGAGACGACCCCGGCGACCAGCGCACCGGAGGTCGGCGCGCCGAACCCGTTCTGGTCCTGCGCGGCCTGCACCTCGACGCCGAGCAGTGCCGTCGGCCCGATGTGCACGGTCGAGGACGCGTTGCCCGAGGAGATCTGGTGGGCGATGCGCAGCGCGTCGTCGATCGGGATCGCGTAGCCGTCGCCGCCGGTCGCGGAGAAGCGGAACCCGTCGGAGGCTGCGGTGTCCATGCCGATGACCCGTCCCGACTGGTCGACCAGCGGGCCGCCCGAGTCGCCGGGCACGACGTCGGCGTTGGTCTCGATGAGGCCGGTCAGCTGCTCGGAGGTGCCGTCGGACTCGTTGGAGGCGGTGATCGTCTGGTCGAGCGCGGTGACCGATCCTCCGGCGTACGACGGTTCGCCGCCGGTCCCCCCGGCGTTGCCGACGGCGACGACCGCCTGGCCGACCCGCACGGCCGACGAGTTGCCCGTGCGCACGGTCTGCAGGCCGGACGCGCCGGCGAGCTGCAGGACGGCGACGTCGTGGCTGCGGTCGTAGCCGACGACGGTCGCGGCGTAGGTCTTGCCGTTGCCCACGTCGGTTGCGGTGATCTTCGTTGCGCCGGTGATGACGTGGTTGTTGGTGAGGATCTCGCCGCCGGGTGTCAGCACCATGCCGGTGCCGGCTGCCTGGGCCTGCTGGTAGCCGATCCACGTGTTGATGTCGACGATGCCGGGGGCCACGCGCCGGCCGATGGAGGCGGCGTCGACGGGACCGGTCGGGCTGTTGGTGCCGCCGGAGCCGGCGTTGGTGCCGCCGGGACCCGCGTTGCCGCCGTATTGCCACCAGTGGTGGAAGCCGAACCCGTTGCCCGGCGCGGGCTGCCCGCTCTGCGCGGACGGCGAGGAGGCCGTGGGGTGGTGGAGGACCGCAGCGAGCGCCCCGCCGGCGATGCCCGAGACCAGGACGAGCAGGGCCGCGAGCAGCGCGGTGACGCGGTTCAGCCCGCGGTGGCGGTGCTCGACCGGCGCAGCGAGTGGTTCGCCGGGCGAAGGCGCAGCCGTCGCCTCGCCGTCGGTGGGAGCCGTCGCCGGCTGAGCCCACCAGGGCAGGTCGCGCTCGTCCACGGGTTCTCCCACTCGCCGTACGCCGGACATCGTCCACCCGGCACGGTGCCCTGACTGGCTGAACGGAACCTGAGGACGGGCTGATCCGTGCCCCGGTTTCTCTCTCGGGGCCGAGGGTTAGGATGCCCTTAGTCATCAGCGTTTGTGGGGAAGGAAGCCCGGATGGGGCTGGGAACCACGCTCGTGCTCGGGCTGATCGCCGGAGCGACGATCCTGTTCGGGCTGCCGCTGGGCCGGCTGCGCGCTCCCGCGCCGGGGCTGCGCGCGTTCCTCAACGCGGTGGCCGTCGGGATCCTGCTCTTCCTGGTCTGGGACGTGCTGTCGGCGGCATGGGAGCCGATCGACCAGGCACTGGTCCGGGTGCACGACGGGCACGGCGGCGGCGCGACCGCCGCGGGATACGGCGCGATCTTCGCGCTCGGGCTGGCGGTCGGCCTGCTGTCGCTGGTGTTCTACGAGCGCTGGATGTCCGGGCGCATTCGGCGGGGCGGCACCGGCCCGGCCCGGGGCGCGGCGGTGAAGTTCGGGCCCGGCGCGATGCACGTCGAGGAGCTGCCCGAGACCCGGCCACGGGGCATGGCCACCTGGTCGCCCGGCCGGCGCCTGGCCTTGCTGATCGCCGTGGGCATAGGTCTGCACAACTTCGCCGAGGGGCTCGCCATCGGCCAGTCCGCGGCCAAGTCGGAGATCGCCCTCGCCACGCTCCTCGTCATCGGCTTCGGTCTGCACAACGCCACCGAGGGCTTCGGCATCGTGGCGCCCCTTGCCGGCGACACGACCGACGACGGTCGCCCCGTGCGGCCTGGCTGGGGCTTCCTGCTCGCGATGGGCGCGATCGGTGGCGGGCCGACATTCCTCGGCACGGTGGTCGGGCACTCGTTCACGTCCGAGCCGGTCAGCGTCGTCTTCCTGACCCTCGCGGCCGGGTCGATCATCTACGTCGTGACACAGCTGCTCGGTGTCGCGGCGAAGACCCGGCGCGGCGACCTGCTGGCCTACGGTCTGCTGCTGGGCCTGCTGCTCGGCTTCGGCACCGATGCCATCGTTTCCGCAGCGGGTGCCTGAGGGGGCCTCCGTGTTCGAGCGCTACGACCGCGTCGTCCGGTGCAAGGAAGGCCACCGGTTCACCACGATCTGGGTGCCGATGGCGTCGCTCAAGGCGGTCCGGCTCGGCCGCCGCCGCTGGCAGCGCTGCCCCGTCGGGGGCAACTGGACGACGGTCACCCTCGTCGACGAGAGCACCCTCGACCCGCAGGAGCTGGCGGCCGCGCGGTCGGTGCACGACTCGCGCATCCCCTGACCGGGCCTCAGGTCGTCGCGCTGCTGCCCCGGCCTCTGGTGCGGGCCGCTTCGGCGGCCGCGATGAAGGGCGCCAGATCCGGCACGCGTGCGAAGGCCCGTCGCGGGTAGTGCAGCGAGAACACGAACAGCGCCAGGGCGATCGGCCACGAGAACGCCGCGCGCGCCAGCAGGAACGTGTTGGTCGACTGGGTGGCGAGCAGCCACAGCTGCAGGCCGCCGCCGAGGATGAGGTAGGCAGCCCAGGCGAGGGTCAGCCGCGAGAACACCTGCCGGTAGGCCGCGTGCGCGCGCACGTAGTCCTGAAACGGGTAGAAGGCCCGGGCGATCGCGCCGACCGCCGGCCGGGCGGCGACGACCGAGCCGAGGAAGGCCAGCCCGATGATGAAGTTGTTGATCACGCCCGGTCCGAAGAAGACCCCGCTCGACTGCGTCAGGGCGCCGGCCGTGCCGCGCAGCGCGACGTAGCCCGCGGCGATCCAGACGACGACACCCACCCGCTGCCCGCGGAGGCGGCGTAGCGCGATCAACGCCAGCGACCACAGCGTCGCTGCGACGATCGCCGACACGACGCCGGCGGTGCTGTTGAGCGCCAGGAACAGCACCAGCGGGATGACCGCGTCGGTCAGTGCCCGCGGGCCGAACTGGCGCACGACGCTGCGCAGGTTGGGCGGCGGGGGTACGTCGTCGAGCGGCTCGGGTGGCACCCCGGCGACGGCCAGGGACGCATCGACCATGTGCCGAGCCTGCCCGATCCGGCCTCCGACGGCCAGGCAGGTCTACGGGGTGAGCAGCGAACCGCTGTGACCCGGATCACCTCCGGCGGCCCGTAACCATCGATGATTGCCGCGCGCACGAGGTGGATGATGCGCCCGTGGTCACCGCAGCCGCTGCACCGCGGCGCTTCCACTTCACGCCGCGCCGCCTGGCCTGGTCGCTGGACCGCACGCGCAGTATCGAGCTGTGGGACGAGGTCGGCGCGTTCACCCGCCGCGACGGCGTCAGCCGCTTCCGCTTCGCCGGACAGACCAACTGGGTCGTCACCGACCCGGCCTGGTGCCGGCAGATCCTGACCGCGCCCTACGAGGTGGTCGCCCGAAGCGGGTCGTTTCGCAAGATCGGCGTGTTCCTCGGCGACAGCCTCATCACCACCGACGGCCCGCCGCACCGGCTGCGACGCCGGCAGGTGCAGCCGGCGTTCCAGCACCAGCGGCTCGAGACCTATGCCGACAGCATGGTCGCGGCGGCGCAGGCCACCGCGCGGGCCTGGCGCGACGGGCAGCAGGTGCCGATGGAGCGCGAGATGGCCGCGCTCACGATGGACGCCATCGGCCGGTCCGTCCTCGGCGTCGACGGTCGGGCGACGGCGGAGGTCATCGGCGGCTCGCTGGAGCGGCTGCTCCGCGCGCTGCCGCTGATGTTCGTGCCGCAGTTCGAGAAGGTCGCCCTGCAGCCGATCCCCGGGCTGCGGTGGCTGCGAGAGGCCTACGACACCCTCGACTCGGTGGCGCGCGACGCCGCTGCCCGTAGCGAGGCCGAGCTGGTCCAGTCGCTGCGCGAGGCCGCAGCCGACGTGCCGGAGCTGTCGGACGAGGACGTTCGGGACGAGCTGCTCACCCTGCTGCTCGCCGGCCACGAGACGACCGCGACGACGCTGACCTGGGTCTGGTGGCTCCTCGACCGCCATCCGCAGGTGGCCGCACGGTTGCGCGCGGAGCTCGGGTCGGTGCTCGGCGACAGAGTTCCGGCGTACGACGACGTCTCCCGCCTGCCCTACGTGCAGGCGGTCGTGGCGGAGACGCTGCGGCTGCGCCCCGCGGCGTGGATCCTCGAGCGCGAGGTCGTGGGCGACCTGTGGCTCGGGCCCTACCACCCGGCGCCCGGCACGGTGCTGCTGCTGCCGATCTACCTGTTGCACCGCGATCCGCGGGTCTGGGACGACCCGATGGTCTTCCGCCCCGAGAGGTGGCTGGGCGCCGACGGCAGCTACGACGAGACCGCACCCGGCCAGCCGCGCGGTGGCTACCTGCCCTTCGGCGCCGGGGCGCACGTCTGCATCGGCGCGTCGTTCGCCTGGACCGAGGCGGTGCTGGCGCTCGCCGTGCTGGCGCCGCGGTGGCGGCCCTCGCTCGCCCCCGGCGCCCGGATCGGCATCCGCGCCACGGTCACCATGCGCCCTGCGCACGGCATGCCGATGCAGCTGCACGCCGCCTGACCGCCGAAACTTCCCGGCCGGTCGGGACGCGCGCCCATGACGGCGGGACAGCTGCCGGGCCAGCCTTGCCTCCTGTCCAGGCAGAGAGGTGGGGGAGATGTCCACGATCAGCGAGGTTCGGCAGGGTCCGGTCGCGTCGGTGCGCGGTCTGGCCGCCAAGGTCGGGGCGGTCGCGGTCGTCGCGGCCGGCGGGCTCGCAACATATGCGGCGTACGGCGATCCGCACGCGAAGTCCGGCCAGGAGTCGGCGGTCCCGTCGCTCGTGGTGATCGCCGTGGTGGTCGGCCTGATCGTCTACGGCTGGGTCGTCCCCAAGGGGCTGCGGTCGATCCGGTCCGGTGGCCGGCACGCGGCCCGGTGGGCGCTGGTGCCGGCGGTGGTCGCGCTGCTGGTGAGCGTGGCCTTCTGGAGCGGCCTGCCGGTGGTGATCGGTGCCGGCGCGCTGATGCTGGCTGCGGAGGGGCGGGCGCAGGCAGCCGGTCGAGGGATCGGTGCCAGGCCGTTCACGATCGCACTGACTCTCGCCGCGCTCGCGGTGGTCGGAAGCATTCTGTTCACCGTGCTCGGTAACACCGTGATGTCGCACTCCTAGAGCGAGTTACGCGCCTGCGGCGAAGCCGAGCGACGCCGCGGCGCGGGTGGGACACTGGCAGCCAGGACGTCGGGTGGGGGCGATGGCGACGGACACCGCGGTGCGGCACGATCTCGTGCGTCGTACCGCGGTGTCCCTCGTCGTCTTCGCCGTCGTCGCGCTGGCGGTTCTGGGACTCGTCCTGTCCGCACTCGACGGGCGGGCCGGCGGCGCGGTCGTCGGTGTCGTCGGGCCGCTCGCCTTCACCGCTGTCGGCGGGCTCGTCGCCGTGCAACGACCCGACAACCGGTTGGGGTGGCTGTTCCTCGTCGGCGCCGTGCTGATGACGGTTCTCGGCGTCGGTGGGGAGTACGCCAAGCGCGCCCTCGTCGACGCGCCGGGCTCGCTGCCGGCGGGGACCTTCGTCGCCTGGCTCGCCGACTCGATGGCCACTCCGATGGCCGGGGTGCTCGCCGGACTCTTGCCGCAGCTGTTCCCGACCGGTCGGCCGCTGTCGCGGCGGTGGCGCTTCCTGGTCTGGGCCGCGTGCGGCTACATCCTGCTGGCGTTCGTGGGCAACGCGGTGGCGGCGCAGAAGCTGGAGAGCGTGCCGCAGATCGACAACCCCTACGCCGTCGCCGCGCTGCAAGGCGCGGTCGGGCCGGTCGTCGGCATCTCGGGGCTGTGCGGGGTTGTCGCCCTGGTCGGCGGCGGCGTCACGCTGGCGCTGAGGTGGCGCCGGGCGGCCGGCGACGAGCGCCAGCAGCTGAAGTGGTTTCTCGCGGGCGTCGTCTGGCTGCCGATCCCTCTGGTGCTGCACGGCGTGGTGTCGTCGACGATCGACGACGCGCTGTTCTCGTTCGTGTTCGTGCTGATCCCGGTCGTGCTCGGCGTCGCGATCCTGCGCTACCGGCTCTACGACCTCGACCTCGCCGTACGGCGCACGGTCGCCTACGCGACCGTCACGGCGCTGGTCGTGGGCCTCTACCTGGCGGTCGTCGCAACGGCGGCGCTGGCGGTCTCCGGCGCGGTCCCGCTCGGTGCGCACGTCGCCGCCGCGGTGGCTGCGGCAGCGGTGTTCCAGCCGCTGCGGTCGAGGGTGCATCGAGCGGTCGACCGCGTCTACTACGGCGATCGGGCCCGGCCTTACGAGGCCGTCGGCCGGTTGGCCCGCCGGCTCGAGGCCGCGGCGGCGCCCGAGACCGTGCTGCCGACGGTGGTCGAGACCGTCGCCGACGCGCTGCGGGTGCCCTACGTCGGTATCGAGCTCGACGACGGCGGTCTGCGGGTCCTCGCGGCCGAGCACGGCACCCGGTCGCTGGAGCCGGTGAGCTTTCCGATGACCTACCAGAACGACGTGGTCGGCCGGATGCTCGTGTCGCCGCGTGACGCGCGCGACCCGCTCGGCCCGGCCGACCTGAGGCTCCTGGCCGACCTCGCCCGGCAGGCCGGTGTTGCCGCGGCGGCGGTGCGGACGACGACCGCGCTGCTGCGCTCACGTTCGGAGCTGGTCGCCGCCCGGGAGGAGGAACGCCGCCGGCTGCGCCGCGACCTGCACGACGGTCTGGGCCCGACGCTGGCCGGGGTCACCTTGGGGCTGCACGCCGCGCGGGCCAAGCTCGCCGCCGACCCGGAGGAGAGCGAGCGCCTCCTCGCCGCCATCGAGACGGAGGTGGAGGAGGCCGTCGCCGACGTGCGGCGGCTGGTCTACGGCCTGCGGCCGCCGGCGCTCGACGAGTTCGGCCTGGTGCGCGCCGTCCAGCTGCACGCGGCCCGCTTCGACGGGACCCAGGGCGGCCTGCGCGTGGTCGTCGACAGCCCGCCCGAGGGTCTGGGCGTGCTGCCCGCCGCCGTCGAGGTCGCGGCCTACCGCATCGCGACGGAGGCGCTGACGAACGTCGCGCGCCACGCGCAGGCGCAGACCTGCACGGTCCGCCTGTCGCTCAACGGAGCGTTGGAGGTCGAGGTCACCGACGACGGTCGCGGGTTCGCCGCCGAGCCGGACGTGGGTGTCGGGCTCGCCGCGATGCGCGAGCGCGCGGCCGAGCTCGGCGGCACGCTCAGCCTCGAGCGACCGGAGACGGGCGCGCGGGTGCGGGCCAGGCTGCCGATCCCGGAGCCACGATGAGCGAGCCGCTGCAGGTGGTGATCGCCGACGACCACCCGGTGTTCCTGAACGGCCTACGGGCGCTGCTGTCGACCGACCCGGACATCCAGGTCGTCGGCGAGGCGGTCGACGGGCTGCAGGTCGTCTCGCTGGTCGAGGAGCTGCAGCCGGACGTCGTCGTCATGGACCTGCACATGCCCGAGCTGGACGGCGTCGCGGCGACCAGGAGCATCACGCAAGACAGCCCGCACGTCGCGGTGCTCGTCCTGACGATGTTCGACGACGACGACTCGGTCTTCGCGGCGATGCGGGCGGGCGCCCGCGGCTACCTGCTGAAGGGCACCAACCAGGGCGACATCGTGCGCGCCGTGCACCTCGTGGGCGCGGGTGGGGCGATGTTCGGTCCGCTCGTCGCGCAGCGGGTCATCGAGTTCTTCGCCCGGCCGAGACCGGCCGGGGTGGCGCTCGTGTTCCCGCAGCTGACCGACCGGGAGCACGAGATCCTCGAGCTGGTCGCCCAGGGGCACGCCAACCCGGCGATCGCCCGGCGGCTGCGGATCAGCGACAAGACCGTGCGCAACCACCTGTCGAACATCTTCACCAAGCTCGCCGTCGCGGACCGTGCGCAGGCCGTGATCCGGGCGAGGGAGGCCGGCCTCGGGACGCGTCCCATCTGAGCCCCGGGACCACGCGGGTAGAGTGAGTTCCGAAGGGGAGTAGCCCCGTCACCGGCGGTCGACATGCTGGCGCTCGCGCCCGGCCGCCGGGCCTGCACTCGCTGCAGGTGGGCGAGACCTTCGACCAGGCCGACCAGGCCGGGCCGAAGGCACCCCGTCCCTTCTCCCGGCCGAGACCGGGAGGAACCCACGTGCGGAGCGGGCAGCACTGCCGCGGTGCGTCGTGCTGAGCGCGGCGGTCGTCGCCACCGTGTTCGGCGTCATCTTCCTCGCCGAGCTTCCCGACAAGAGCCTGTTCGCCTCGCTGGTGCTCGGCACGCGCTACCGCGGGCTCTACGTCTGGGTCGGCGTGGCCGCGGCCTTCCTCGTGCACGTGGTCATCGCCGTGGCGGCCGGCCAGGCGCTGACGCTGCTCCCGCAGCAGGTGGTGGAGTCGGTCGTCGCCGCGTTGTTCCTGGCCGGCGCGGCCTACCTGCTGCTCGGCAGCGAGGAGGCCGTGACGCGAGAGGGGGTCGAGGAGGGGGAGCGGGCGGCGCGCGTGCCGCCGAGCTTCCTGCGGGTCGCGCTGACGTCGTTCGGCGTGGTGTTCGTCGGCGAGTGGGGCGACATCACCCAGATCGTCACGGCCAACTACGCCGCCCGTTACGCCGCGCCGTTCTCGGTCGGCCTCGGTGCCGTGCTCGCCCTCTGGGCGGTGACGGCGCTCGCGGTGACCGCCGGCTCGAAGCTGCTGGACCACGTCTCCGTGACCGTGGTACGCCGGGTGACCGGGGTGATTCTGCTGGGCTTCGCGGCCTACAGTGCGGTGGCGGCGGCGACCGGCTGACCGCGCCGAGGAGGGCCGGATGGACTCGTTCGAGGGGCGGCTCGCCGTCGTCACTGGCGGCGGCAGCGGCATGGGCCGCGAGCTTGTCGTGCAGCTGGCCCGGGAGGGGTGTGCGGTCGCCGCGTGCGACCTCAACCTCGAGGCCCTGCACGAGACGGTGCGGCTCGCGTCCGCCGAGGCGCCCGCCGGCCTCAAGATCACCGCCCACCGGTGCGACGTCTCCGACCCCGCGGCGGTCGACCGGTTCCGCGACGAGGTGCTGCGCGACCACGCGACCGACCACGTCGACCTGCTGTTCAACAACGCCGGCATCGGGGGCGGCGGCAGCTTCGTCACCGCCGACCGCGGCGAGTGGGAGCGCACGTTCGGCGTGTGCTGGGGTGGCGTCTACAACTGCAGCCGCGCCTTTGTCCCGCTGCTCGTCGCGAGCGACGACGCCTACCTGGTCAACACGAGCAGCGTCAACGGCTTCTGGGCGCGACTCGCGCCGGGCGTGCCGCACACGGCCTACAGCAGCGCGAAGTTTGCGGTGAAGGGCTTCTCCGAGGCGCTGATCGAGGACTTCCGCGTCAACGCCCCGCACGTCAAGGTCGCGGTCGTGATGCCCGGCCACATCGGCACCGACATCGTCGTCAACTCCCGCCGCGCGCACGGCGGCGGCGAGGTCGAGGCCGACGTCGAGGCCATCGGCACGATGTTCCGCGACAGCGCGCCGACGTCGGCGGCGCAGGCGGCCACGATCATTCTCGACGGCGTACGTCGCGGCGCCTGGCGCATCCTGGTCGGCGACGACGCGCACGCGATCGACGAGGCGGTGCGGGCCGATCCGGAGGCGGCGTACGAGCCCGGCGTCAGCCTCGGCACGCTGCGCCTGCCCGCGTCCTGACCGGAGCTTGCATGGCGAACCCGTTCAGGACCCTGCGGTCGGTCGTCCGGCTGGGTCCGGTCGAGACCGACCCGATCGAGCGGCGGCTGTCCCGTGCCGCGTCCGTCGCGGACCTGCGGCGCATCGCGAGGCGGCGGCTGCCCGGCGGGGTCTTCGACTACATCGACGGTGCCGCCGAGGACGAGCGCACGCTGGCGGCCAACCAGGCGGCGTACGGCGCGGTGACCTACCGGCCACGAGTGCTGCGCGGCATCACCGAGGTCGACCTCTCCACGACGATTCTCGGCAAGCCGGCTGACTACCCGCTCGCCCTGGCCCCGACCGGCTTCACCCGCATCGCCGATCCCGCCGGGGAGCTCGCCGTCGCCCGGGCCGCTGCGCGCGCCGGCCTGCCCTACACGCTGTCCACGCTGAGCACCCGGTCGATCGAGGAGGTGCGCGCGGTCAGCGACGGGCGGCTGTGGTTCCAGGTCTACGCCTGGCGCGATCGCGGGCTGGTCAAGGAGATGATCGACCGCGCTGCCGGCGCCCGCTACGAGGCGCTCGTGCTGACCGTCGACACCGCGGTGCTCGGCCGGCGTGAGCGCGACGTCCGACGCGGCTTCTCGCTGCCACCGGCGATCGGTCTGGGGACGTTCGTCGACGGAGCGCTGCACCCCGGCTGGACCTGGCAGTTCGTGCGCAGCGAGCCGATCCGCTTCGCCAACGTCGTCGGCCGCGACGTCGGCGACGGCGCCTCGCCGGTGACGCTGTCCGACTACATCAACACGCAGTTCGACCCCGGCCTGTCCTGGGACGACGTCGACTGGCTGCGCTCGGTGTGGCACGGCCCGGTGCTGGTCAAGGGCATCCAGACCGTCGAGGACGCCAGGATCGCCGCCGACGCCGGTGTCGACGCGATCGTGCTGTCCAACCACGGCGGCCGGCAGCTCGACGGCGCGCCCGCGACGCTGCCGCTGGTCGCGCCGGTGGCGGACGCGGTCGGCGGGCGCACGGAGATCATCTGCGACGGCGGCGTACGCCGGGGCAGCGACATCCTCAAGGCGGTGGCCCTCGGCGCCACCGCCTGCATGGCCGGCCGCGCCTACCTCTACGGCCTCGGTGCCGCCGGCGAGCGCGGCGTCGATCGGGTGCTCGAGTGGTTCCGGGCGGACCTCGCCCGCACCATGAGCCTGGTCGGCGCGGCAAGCGTCGCGGACCTGAATCGTTCGTTGGTGGAGGCCGCCTTCGAGCGGGCGGCCTTCAGCTCACCCAGGACTTGACCTTCTCGATCAGCGCCAGCGGGTCATCACCGACCGGGTTCACCGTGAGCCGGGTCACGCCGGCGTCCCGGTAGGCCTGGATGCGCTCGCGCACCCGGCCTTCGTCACCGACGAGCGCCGTGGCGGCGAGGTAGTCGTCGGGCACCAGCGCTTCGGCCTCGGACTTCTGTCCGGACAGGTAGAGGTTCTGGATCCGCTCGGCCTCGTCCTCGTAGCCGTAGCGCCGGAACACGTTGTTGTAGAAGTTGCGACCCTTGGCGCCCATGCCACCGACGTACAGCGCCGTCATCGGGCGGGCCGCGTCGCGCAGCTTGCGGGCGGTGTCCTCGTCGCAGATCGACAGCGTGCCGCCCGCGACGATCTGCAGCGGCTCGAGCGAGGAGTCGCGCCGGGCCAGGCCGCGGTCGAGGTCGGCCTTCCAGATGTCGGCCTTGTCGGGGTGGAAGAACGCCGGCAGCCAGCCGTCGGCGAGCTGGGCGGTCATCTCGACGTTCTTCGGGCCGAGCGAAGCGATGTAGATCGGGATGCTGTCGCGCACCGGATGGTTGATGATCTTCAGCGGCTTGCCCAGCCCGGTGCCCTGGCCCTCGGGGAGCGGCAAATGGTAGGCCTCGCCGTCGTAGGCGACCCGCTCGCGCTTCCAGACCAGGCGGCAGATGTCGATGACCTCGCGGGTGCGGGTGAGCGGCTTGTCGTAGGGCACGCCGTGCCAGCCTTCGATGACCTGCGGTCCCGACGTGCCGAGGCCGAGCACGAACCGGCCGCCGGACACCGCGTCGAGACCGGCGGCGGTCATCGCGGTCAGCGTCGGCGTGCGCGAGTAGATCGGCAGGATGCCGGACGCGAGCTCGGCGCGCTCGGTGTGCGCGGCGAGGTAGCCGAGGATCGACACGGCGTCGAAGCTGTAGAGCTCGGCCACCCAGATCATGTCGATGCCGGCGGCTTCCAGGTCCTTCGCCCTGCGCGCCGCCTGCTTGGGGTCGCCGGTGTAGCCGAGACCGGTGGACAGCTTCACGCGCTCCTCCTGTGACGCGACGGTGCGGGCACTGTACGACGGGACGTGGTCAGCGCCGCGACCACAGCTTGCGGCTGTAGAGCGTGAGGTTGTGGAAGATCCACGAGTTGACCAGCACGGCGAGCGGGCGCTCGCCGGACTCGTCGACGGCGACCTCGACGTCGTAGTCGCCGATCTTCCCGGCGCGGATGCCGTCGCCGGTCGTCGGTCCCACCAGGGCGATCTCGGCCGCGATCGCCGGTGTCACCAGCAGCGCCAGAGGCTGCACGATGCCTTCGGGTGTCACCGCGCTGACGCAGGCGATCTCCGCGTCGCTACCGAGCACTCCGCGCATGACCGCCATCAGCCGGCCGGGTTGGCGCAGCCGCTCGCGCAGCTTCGGCCAGAGCTCTCGCTCGGTCTCGTCGAGCCCCAGAGCGGAGTGCGCGCCACACATGGCTCGTCAGCGGCCGAGCTGTTCCAGTGAAGCGGCGCCCTTGCGGTGGTCCCAGGAGACGACCTTCTCGACCTGGACGCGGACGGTGACGCGCTGGTGGGCCAGCTTGCGGATGTGCGCCAGCGCCTCCTCCGGCAGTGGCACCGGGCTGTAGCGGGTGAACAGCGTGCACCCTGCGGCGACCGAGCTCTCGTAGCCGTCGTCGACGTCGGCGTAGCCGCGCAGCAGCACGGCGCGGAACTCCTCCACGCTGTTGCCGCGCTCGACGAGCACGCTGATCCGCGCGTCGCGACGCAGGTTCGCCACCTTCTGCGACTCACCGTCGGTCCAGAAGGACACCTGCCCGTCGAGGAGCATGTAGCTGAGCGGCACGACGTGCGGCCAGCCGTCGGCCCCGCAGGTCGCCACCTGGGCGCGACGGCCCTCGCCGAGGAACGCCGTCACCTCGTCGTCGGACATCGCCAGGGACTGGCGTACGGACGGCTGCGCGGTCTCGGTCACCAGGCGATGCTGTCGGACGCCCGCGCTCGAGGCAACAACCGTCTGGGATGCTGGCGGCCGTTGCACCGACGGGAGGCGTTCCGTGACCGGCACTGAAGCGCTCGTGCTCCGTGAGGATGCCGACGGCGTCGCGACCCTCACGCTCAACCGGCCCGACAAGCTCAACGCCTTGACCCCGGCCCTGTTCGTCGAGCTGCGTGCGCAGATCGACGCGCTGGCTGCGCAGGCGAGCAGCGTCGGCTGCGTGGTGCTGACCGGTGCCGGTCGCGCGTTCTGCGCCGGCAACGACCTCGCCGCGATCGCCGCCCGCGAGCAGGCGCCGACACCGCACTACCAGGCGGAGACGATCGACGCACTCGAGTCGCTGCCCCAGCCGGTGATCGCGAAGGTGCGCGGCTACTGCTTCACCGGTGGCCTGGAGCTCGCCCTCGGCTGCGATCTCGTGGTCGCCGCCGAGTCGGCGGTCTTCGGTGACACGCACGGCAAGTGGGGACTGGTGCCCGTGTGGGGCATGTCGGTGCGGCTGCCCGAGCGCGTGGGCCGCGCGACCGCGAAGGACCTGATGTTCACCGGCCGGCGGGTCGACGGGGTCGAGGCACTGCGGATCGGCCTCGCCGACCGTTGCGTGCCCGACGGCGGGCTCGACGCCGCTGTCGCCGGGCTCGCCGCCGAGATCGTCGGCAACAGCTGGGGCACCAGCCGGATCGACAAGCAGCTGCTGGCCGCGAGCGCGCGGATGGAGCGGCGGGAGGCGCTGCTGCACGAGCGCAGCGCGCCCTTCGGGCTGCCCGACGACATGGCCGAGCGGATGGCCGCCCGTTGACAACGCCCGACGGGTCGCTGCACCTGGTAGACAGGCGCGCGTGACCATCCACGCGGTCGTCTTCGACTACGGCGGCACCCTCACCGAGCCCTACCGCACGGCCTTCCGCCCGGAGTACTACGAGGAGCGCGGGCTCGACATGCTCGCGCTGCGCGAGGTGCTCGCACCCCTGCTCGGTCACGACGGCGACGCGGCCGACGTCCTCGCCCATCGGTGCGAGCGCGGCGAGGTGGAGCTGTCGGAGATGGTCGCCGCGCTCGAGGCCCGGGTGCCCGGCGCGGGAGCGCTGTTCGACCCGAAGGACTCGCCGTTCTCCGTGCTGGAGCTGAATCCCGACATGGTCGCCCTGGCCGGCGACGTACGCCGTGCCGGGCTGAAGGTCGGTGTGCTGTCCAACATCTTCCAGGGCATGGACGGCGGCTACCAGCTGGACCCGGACGAGTGGGACGCGATCGTGCTCTCGTGCCGGGTCGGCATGCGCAAGCCCAACCCGGCCGTCTACCGCCACGTGTGCGAGCTCATCGGCGTGGCGCCGCGCGAGGTGCTCTACCTCGACGACTTCGAGGCGATGTGCGCCGGCGCCTCCGCCGTCGGCATGACCGCGATCCGGGTCCGCGACCACAAGGCCGCGGTCGCCGAGGCGCGCGGGCTGCTGGGGCTCCCTGCGACTACGGCCGGCGGATCGCTGCGCTGATCCGGCGGGCGGCCTGCCAGCCGGCCCAGCCCACCCCGGTCCCGGCCAGCGCGGCCCCGGTCAGCAGGACTGCCGACAGCACCGGCCGGGCCCCGCTGACCGCCCCGCGCACGGGCACGGCCGCGCGTTCGCGCCAGCCGCGCCGCTCGACCTGGGCCAGCAGCGTGTCGAGCAGCTCGGGGGGCGGGCCGTCGTCGGGTGCGGGGGCGAACGCCGACTGCATCCGCCGGTGCAGGTCGAGAGACGCCTGGCACGACGTACATCTCTTCAGGTGCTGATGTACGGCGCGCCGGCGCAGGCCTCCCAGCCGGCCGTCGGCGTACGCCGGCAGGGTGGCCTGCACCTCGCGGCAGATGCGGGGCACGTCGTTGCCCGCTCCCGCGGCGCCGGTGTCGGCGACCGTCTCTCCGCGCCGTCGCCACCTCATGTCTGTCCCTCCAGCTCGTGCCGCAGCTGCTCGTGGGCCCGGAAGAGCCGCACCTTGACCGCCGACTCCGTGATGCCCAGGAACGTCGCCACTTCCTTGGTGGACAGGCCCTCCACGTCGCGCAGGACGACGACCGACCGCAGGGTCGGCGAGAGCCGGTTGAGCGCCTTCGACAGCTCGGCCCGGTCGTGTGCGGACTCCGCGAGCTCCACCGGGCCGACGGAGGAGTCGGCCAGCTCCGCGGCCCGCTCGTCCCCGGGGACCGCGAACGCCTCCGCCCCGGCGATCCCGCCGCGTTCACGCCCCTTGCCGCGCCGCTCCAGCAGGTCGAGGCAGACGTTGACGGTCACGCGGTGCAGCCAGGTCGCGAAGGCCGCGTCGCCGCGGAAGGCGACCATCGCCCGCATCACCTTGACGAACACCTCCTGCGTCGCGTCGGCCGCGTCGTTCTCGTCACCGACGAGCCGTCGGGCCAGCCGGTAGACGTCGGCGTACGTCGCCCGGATCAGCGCGTCGAGCGCGCCCGGCTCTCCACGCTGGCAGGCACGCACCAGCTCGCTGTCGACGTGCACCGAGTTGGACCTCCCAGCCGAGGTGTCGGTTACCTGTGTAACCGATTCGGCGGCCGCACCGTCGAATCTGTCGAGCGGCACAAGGGTTGCCGCCGACATCGGCTCAGGAGGCCGTGATGGACATCGCCGTACTGTTCGGGTTCGCGCTTGCGATGGGCGTGCTCATGCAGGTCGTCCGTGAGGTCGTGCCCGTGCACATCCCCACGGCGCTCACGCACACCACCGCCGTCGCCCTCGCGATCGGGCTGAGCTACGGGCTGGACTACTCGCTGTTCGACGGCGCCCGCCAGGGGTGGCTGCAGTGGGTCACCACCGGCCTCGTGCTCGTCGGGCTCGGGGAGTTCCTGCGGCACGCGCTGGAGACCGTCGCGGGGCGGCGTACCGCCTGACGTCTTCTGCTGCGACGCGCGGCCGGCGCGGCACTTCGGTGCCCGACCGGCCGCGCGTTTGTCCGCCCGCGAGGTTTGTCAGGTAGCGAGCGTCACGCCGAGAGCCAGCAGGGCCAGGCTGAGCAGCGCGATCAGGCCTCGCAGCGCCCCGGCGCGAGCAGCGCCGGCGCCGACTCGGGCCGCGAAGCCGGCGTCGCCCGCGGACTCCAGCGATCGGCGGCGCAGCCGGGTCATGCGTCGCGCCTGGGCCATGCCGATCGCTAGCGTTGCGGCCAAAGCGGCCGCGACCACCACGGTGGCGATGATCGTGCCGCTCCAGGAGCGGCCGTAGAGCAGCGTCGCACCCGTGGCATAGGCCAGTGCGAGCGCCGCGGTGCCGACGATGCCGTAGGTGCGGCCGAGGCCGCGGAAGAAGTCGACTCGCGCCGCGGGGTCCAGGGTGCGCGTGGCCACGCGAGCGACGAGGGCGATGGCGAACAGCCCGCCGACCCAGATGCAGGTCGCGAAGATCAGCGCACCCGTGAGGGCGGCCGTGGAGGTGCCGGACATCGCCGCGGACCTACTCCAGCGCCGCGTCCACGGTGATCTTCGCGCCGGCGAACAGGCGCGAGATCGGGCACAGCGCCTTCGCGTCATCGACGGCGGCGTCGAAGCCGCCCGCGTCCAGGCCGGGCACCTTCGCTCTGACGACGAGCGCGGAGGACACGACGGTCGGTTTGCCGTCGACCTCGTCGAGCGTCACGGTCGAGGTGACCACCAGCTGCTCGGGCTCCGCCTTGCGTTCGCCGAGGCACAGGCTCAGGGCCATCGCGAAGCAGGACGAGTGGGCGGCGGCGGCGAGCTCCTCGGGGCTGGTCTTGCCACCGGGCGCTTCGGTGCGCGCGGCCCAGGTGACCGGCAGCGGCTCGAACGCACCGCTGTCGGGCCGGATGCTGCCGTTGCCGCGGGCGAGGCTGCCCGTCCAGGTCGTGGTGGCGCTGCGATCGGCGATCGGCATGCGGTGTTCCTCCTCGGAGTCGTGGGTCAGGACGTGAGCAGCTGGCGCAGGACGTACTGCAAGATCCCGCCGTGCCGGTAGTACTCGGCCTCGGCGGGAGTGTCGATCCGCACGTCGGCGGTGAACTCCCGGGACTCGCCGGACCCCTCGACCCGCACGGTCACGGTCGTGGGAACGGTGTCGCTGTCGCGCAGGCCGACGACGGAGTAGGTCTCCTCGCCGGTCAGCCCGAGGCTCTGCGGGGAGTCGCCGGCCCGGAACTGCAGCGGCAGCACGCCCATGCCGATGAGGTTGGACCGGTGGATGCGCTCGTAGGAGGTCGCGAGAACCGCGCGTGCGCCGAGCAGCAGGGTGCCCTTGGCGGCCCAGTCCCGCGACGAGCCGGAGCCGTACTCCGCGCCGGCGATGATCAGTAGCGGCACGCCGTCGGACGCGTAGCGCTGCGCCGCGTCGTAGATGCTCATCTGCTCGCCGTCGGGCAGGTGGCGGGTGACGCCACCCTCGGTCCCGGGCGCGAGCTGGTTGCGCAGCCGGATGTTGGCGAACGTGCCGCGGATCATCACCTCGTGGTTACCGCGGCGCGAGCCGTAGGAGTTGAAGTCTCTGCGCTGGACGCCGTGCTCGACGAGGTAGCGGCCGGCCGGCGAGTCGGCCTTGATGGAGCCGGCGGGGGAGATGTGGTCGGTCGTGACCGAGTCGCCGAGCAGCGCGAGCACGCGGGCTCCGGTGATGTCCTGCAGCGGGTCGGGATCGGTGCGCATGCCGTCGAAGTACGGCGGCTGGCGGACGTAGGTCGACTCGTTCTGCCAGGCGAATCGCTCGCCCGTCGGCACGTCGAGGCCGCGCCAGTTGTCGTCACCGGTGAAGACGTCGGCATAGCCCTTGGTGAACATCTCGGCGCGCAGGTGCTGGTCGATCACCTGCTGCACCTCCGCCGCCGTGGGCCAGATGTCGCGCAGGTAGACCGGCTGCCCGTCGCTGCCCGTGCCGAGCGGCTCGCCCAGCAGGTCTGCGTGCAGCGATCCGGCGAGCGCGTAGGCGATGACCAGCAGCGGGGACGCCAGGAAGTTCATCTTGCACTCGGGGTGGATCCGGCCTTCGAAGTTGCGGTTGCCCGACAGCACCGAGCACACGGTCAGGTCGTGGTCGGTGACCGCCTGGCTGACCTGCGGGATGAGCGGTCCGGAGTTGCCGATGCAGGTCGTGCACCCGTAGCCGACGAGGTTGAACCCGAGCTTGTCGAGGTACGGCGTCAGCCCGGCCGCGTCGTAGTAGTCGGTGACCACGCGCGAGCCCGGGGCGAGCGAGGTCTTGACCCACGGCTTCGGCGCCAGGCCGCGCTCGACGGCGTTCTTCGCCAGCAGCCCCGCGCCGACCATCACCGACGGGTTCGAGGTGTTGGTGCACGACGTGATGGCGGCGATGACGACGTGGCCGTGGTCGACCGTCGTCGTGGTTCCGTCGTCGAGCGTGATCTCGACGGGCTCGGAGGGCCAGTCGTCGGGCTGGGCCAAGCCGTCCCTGTCGGTCGGCTGGTCGCCGGCGTGGTCGCGGCTGACCGCGACCGGGTCGCTGGCGGGGAACGACTCCGCCGACGACTCGTCGAGCCCGACCGGCGGTGAGTCGATGCTGCGGCCGGCCAGCAGGGCGCGCACCGCGTGCCGGGCGCGGGACAGCGGGATTCGGTCCTGCGGGCGTTTCGGGCCGGCGATCGAGGGTTCGACCGTGGAAAGGTCCAGCTCGAGGGTCTGGCTGTAGGTGGGCTCGTGCGCCGGGTCGTGCCACAGACCCTGCTCCTTGGCGTAGGCCTCCACCAGCCGGATCTGACGCTCCGGCCGGCCGGTCAGCCGCAGGTAGTCCAGCGTGACCCGGTCGATCGGGAAGATCGACGCGGTGGAGCCGTACTCCGGGCTCATGTTGCCGAGCGTCGCCCGGTTGGCCAGCGGCACGTTGGCCACACCCGGCCCGTAGAACTCGACGAACTTGCCGACCACGCCGGTCCGGCGCAACAGCTCCGCCACGGTCAGCACCAGGTCGGTCGCGGTCGTGCCCTCCCGGAACTCCCCGGTCAGCTTCAGCCCGACCACCGGCGGGATCAGCATGCTCATCGGCTGGCCGAGCATCGCCGCTTCGGCCTCGATGCCGCCCACGCCCCAGCCGAGCACGCCGAGACCGTTGACCATCGGCGTGTGCGAGTCGGTGCCGACCAGGCTGTCCGGGTAGGCGAGCCCGTCGTCGTCGAACACGACCCGCGACAGGTACTCCAGGTTGACCTGGTGGCAGATGCCGGTGTCCGGCGGCACGACACGGAAGTTGTCGAACGCCTGCTGCGCCCAGCGCAGCAGCTGGTAGCGCTCCTTGTTGCGGTCGAACTCCAGGTCGGCATTGACCCGGAAGGCGTCCGGCCGGCCGAACACGTCGGCGATGACCGAGTGGTCGATGACGAGCTCTGCCGGGATGAGCGGGTTGATCTTGCGCGGATCGCCGCCCAGGGCGGTCATGGCGTCGCGCATCGCCACCAGGTCGACGACGCACGGGACGCCGGTGAAGTCCTGCAGGAGCACCCGAGCCGGGCTGAACTGGATCTCGCTGCCGTGCTCCGCCGAGGGGTCCCAGGCGGCCAGCGCCTGCACCTGCTCGGCGGTCACAAGCCGGCCGTCCTCGTGACGGAGCAGGTTCTCCAGCAGCACCTTCAGTCCGTAGGGCAGCCGGCCGACGCCGTCGATCCGATCCAGCCTGAACACGTCGTACGACGCATCGCCCACGATGATCCGGTCGCGTGCCCCGAAGCTGTTTGTCACGCTCTGTGCCATCGTCGGCCTCCTCGCGTCAGATCAGCGCCGCAGCCCTTGGCATACCCAGCCCTCCGGCGGTTCCTCGGAGGCGATGAAGGCACGGACCTGCGATGCCCTTGACGGCGTCAGCACGGCGTCGGCCTGCGGGTAGAGGATCGTCTCCTCCTTGGGATTGTGCCGCTGCAGCAGCTCGAACAGTTCGGCGCGGGTAGCCCGCAGCGCATCCGGGTCGACGGTGTCGGCACCGAGCAGTCCCTCGAGCGAGTCCAGCAGTTGCCACATCTGCGCGTGCTCGCGCACCATGACGAGGATCGGCCCCACCAGCCCCGCGTCGCGCAGCGGGGGGAACAGCAGCTCCTCCTCGGCGTAGATGTGCCGGCGGAGCGCCCCGAGTGCAACGGTGAGGCCGTCCAGGTCTGCGCCGTCTGCGCCATCGAGCCCGACCCTGATGCCGTCGTCGATGTCACGGTGGTCGTGCGCGAGCAAGCTGTCCAACGATCCCGTCAGGATTTCCTCGTGCGCCTGAGGCATGGTGGTTTCGAACCTTCCGTCGCGGCGCCGGCGACCGACGTGCTCCGGGGCAGGCCGGCGCCTTGTTGTCCCTATACACATTGTCACTTCTGAGCGACCCCAGGCAAGAGGAGGACCGCCGCTGAAGTGCAACAGAGCGGAGTCTCTCCTGCCTCGCAGCCTCTTGCGACGAGGTGGAAGGTCCCGTAGAACTAAGAAGATTAGTTTCTAAGGAGAGCGCGATGTCCACTCCGACGACCGGCGTCACCTCAGGGACCCTGGAGCAGCTGCAGGCGTCGTACACCGCCGCCCGGCGCCGTCTCGACACGGCCCAGCACCGGATGCGCGCGACCATCGCCCGGCCGCACGCGCCGTTGGAGGCGCGGCGGGCCGGTCGCGACCTGACCGTGGCACTGCGCGAGGCCAGCACTCTCGCCAACCGCGCGCTGCAGCTCAGCATGGCGACCACCCCGGCTGCGCCACGGCGAGGGCTCCTCCGGCGCAAGGCCACCCGCAGCCTCCCGGCGGACGTCCAGGTCTGGTCGACCGAGCTGGTGCGGCTCGCGCAGGTCGGCGCGTGGCTGAGCACGGCCATCGCCGATGATCCCAGTCTGCTCGTCCCCACCGTCGTACGCGTCGGCAGCCGCGCGGCGACCGGCCCGCACATCGCCGGAATGGTCGCGGAGCCGAAGAGCCTGGTCGCCGCGACCCTGCACCAGCCCCGGATCGGCGTGGACCTCAGGCGCGTCGTGGACGGCATCGAGGGCCCGCGTGCCCTGCCGGGGGGCGAGACCTCCGGCGCCCCTGACCCGGCCGCGTGAGCCGTTTCCGCCGTCCTGGCTAGGGTCGAGCCGACAGATCGCCGGTCGCGCGAGCCTGCCCGCGCGCCCGGCCGTCGACGGCGGGCCTGCGCCCGGGTGACGGGACGGAGAGGATCGTGCTCATGCCCCCCGCGCGACCCGGGCCGAGCTCGACGTGAGGGACAACTCGACCGAGCCCGCGAGGCGCGCGGTCAAGGCCGCCGTTGCCACGCTCGACCCCGGCTACTTCGCGCTGGTGATGGGCACCGGCATCGTCTCGACGGGGATGCGCAACCACGGGCTGATCGCGTTCTCGGATGCGTTGCTGTGGCTGACGGCGTTCAGCTATCTGGTACTGGTCGCGCTGACGATCGGCCGGGCGGTGTTGTTCCCGCACGAGCTGCGGTCGGACTTCGACGACCCGGCGCGGGGCTTCCGCTTCTTCACCTTCGTCGCGGGCACGAGCGTGCTGGGCAACCGGTTGGCGCTGGACGGGCACCGGCACACGGCTCTGGCGCTGCTGGCCGTCGCCTGGGTGGCCTGGATCCTGCTCGGCTACATCGTCCCGTGGACCGCCGTCCTGGGCCGTGAGGACCGACCCGTCGTCGCCAGCGCGAACGGCACGTGGTTCATCTGGGTGGTCGCGAGCCAGTCTCTCGCCGTGCTCGCCGCCGCGCTCGAGCCGACGGTCGTGACCGGCCGCCGCGAACTGGCCCTGCTCGCGGTCTTCTCCTGGTCGGTGGGCGTCTTCCTCTATGCCGCGGCCGGCATCTTCGTCGCCGCCCGGATGATGCTCTACCCGTTGCGCCCGATCGACCTGACGCCGCCGTACTGGGTGGCGATGGGCGCCACCGCGATCACCGTGCTCGCCGGCGCGCGCATCGTGCAGATGGCCGACGCGCCGATGGTGAACGTGACCCGCGGGCTCATCGCGGGGGCATCGGTCGCCTTCTGGGCGTTCGGCACCTGGCTGATCCCCGTGCTGGTGGCGGCCGGGTGGTGGCGGCACGTGACGCACCGCATCCCGCTGCGTTACCAGGCCACGCTGTGGAGCATCGTCTTCCCGCTGGGCATGTACGGCGTCGCCGGCCACTACCTCGGCTCGGCCGACCGCCTGCCCATCGTCCGCGTCATCGGTGAGAACGAGACCTGGTTCGCGCTGGCCGTGTGGGCGTTGACGTTCGCCGCGATGGCCGTGCACCTGGTCCGCACGGTGGTCCTGCCCACCTGGGCGCGGCCGGTCGCGCCGGCTCGCTGAGGTTCGTCGGCGGTTGCCGGCCCGGCGGCCGGGTTGCCGGCGTCAGGAGATCTCGGGCAGATCCTGGTGGGTGCTCACCGCGAGCCGGTTCCAGACGTTGATGACCGACACGGCCATCAGCAGGTGCACCATGCCGGCGTCGTCGAACTGCTTGTGAGCGTCGTCCCACACGTCGTCGGGGACGCCGCCGTGCCCGATCAGGGTGACGGACTCGGTGAATGCCAGGGCGGCGCGCTCCCGCTCGCTGAACAGGTCGGGCGCCTCGCGCCAGGCGGACAGGATGTCGAGGCGACGCTGGTCCTCACCGCCCGCTCGGGCGTCGCGATTGTGCATGTCGAGGCAGTAGGCACAGCCGTTGAGCTGTGAAGCCCGAATCTTGATCAGCTCGTAGAGCGGCTTCTCCAGGCCGCTGTTGCGCACGTAGCGCTCCATCGCGAGCACCGACTGGTAGGCGGCCGGGTCGATGTCGTGCATGGACAACCGCTGGTGGCTCATGCTGAGCATCCTCTCTGCTCCGACGATCCCCCCCGAGCGTCAGTAGAAACTAGAGGTGTTACGACTACTGCTCGCCCTGCGGTGGCAGCCCGCCGACGTGCGGCGTGTCGACGCCGAGCGCTCCCAGCTTGGCAGCGCCGCCCGGCGAGCCCAGCGGCGCGTCCCGGCCGGGGAGCGTCTCGGCGAAGAACCGGGCGTTGTCCTCGGTGTAGATCGACCACTTCGCCGGCAGGTCGTCCTCGTAGTAGATCGCCTCGACCGGGCAGACTGGCTCGCATGCGCCGCAGTCGACGCACTCGTCCGGGTGGATGTAGAGCGCGCGCTCACCCTCGTAGATGCAGTCGACCGGGCACTCCTCCACACAGGCGCGGTCGAGTACGTCGACGCAGGGTTCGGCGATCACGTAGGTCACGGCGAAGTCCTCTCACGAGCGAGCGGCCCGGTCTGCGGGGCGAGACGCGACGGGGTCGGGGTATCTCGAGAACATTGTTACAGCAGGTGTTGGTAAAAACAAGAGGCCCGATGACCGACGCGGCAATGGGACGGAGGCTGTTCGCTGAGCGCGCCGGCGGCGTTACGGTGAGGATCAGCGGCGCGAACACCCGGTTGGTGCCCTGAGTCACCACCATGGGTGCCGATGTTCGATCTGATCCGGTTCGGTCTCACCGACACCTTCGAGCTCAGCGCCGTACTGCCCGAGGTTACGGCCGGCGCGCCGAGTCTGGAAGACGCTGCGGCGCGGGTCGTTCGCTTCTTCTACGACAACGTCCTGGACAAGGAGACCGGAGAGCGCTCGCTGGCCGTTGTCCGCTGTTTCCTGGCGCGGCCCTTCGAGCGACTTCCGGCCACCTTGCAGGATCTCGCCGTGACGGCCTCGCCGGCGTCCACACCACACCCCCGGCAGCTCTGCCTGACGCTGCTGGCGGCGGCCGGCGACGAGCAGGCGGCGCACGACGACCGAATGACGCGGGAGCGCACCACGATCGTGCTGCCGAGCGCGGCGGCAGACGCGTTCACGCCGATGGTGGCCGAGGTCGCCCAACGGCTTCATCGCGGTGAGGCCGAGGGGGGAGTGCTGCGCCGGGTGGCGCCGAGCTACGCCGTCGGCCTCGTGTCGGACGCGCGGGACGACAGGGTGCTGTCCGGCTGGTCTGGCGTGGTCGTCGCCTATGGCATCCGCAGCATTCTGACGCTCACCGCGCGGTTGAGCCCGGACACGCATCTCACGGTCGCGCTCGACTCGAAGGTGGCGATCCCGGAACGTACGGCGGATGCCTTCGCGGCCGTCGGCATCGGGTTGAAGTTGGCGATGCTGCCGCACGTGGGCACGGGTGCTCTCGCAGGCGATCGGGGTCGTCCGCAGCCCGGTTCGGCCGGCGAAGAGGCGATGCTTCGAGTGCAGAACGAGACGTTGCACGAGTTGCTTCGCGTGCGCCACGAGGTGGCTCTCGACCAGTCCGGCGAGTTGCAGCGTGCGCTGGAACTCGCCGAGCAGCGAGCCGCAGAGCTCGCGATTTCCCAGGCGGCGCTCGCGGGTAGTGAAGCGCGCGCGTCAGCGATTGTCGGAGCCGCGCTCGACGCCGTCGTGGTGATGGACGCCGGCGGCCGGGTGGTGGAGTGGAATCCGGCGGCCGAGGCCACGTTCGGCTACCCGCGCCACGAGGCGGTGGGCGAGCTGGTGGCCGACTTGGTGGTGCCGGATGCCCTACGGTCCAGACACACCAAAGGGCTGGAGAACTATCTCGCGACGGGCGAAGGTCCGCTGATCGGCCAGCGCGTCGAGATCACCGCGATGCACCGCGACGGCGGGCTGCTGCCGGTCGAGCTGACGATCACTCCCGTTCAGGGCGGCGGCGGCGGTCCGGTGTTCACGGCGTTCATCCGTGACATCACCGAGCGGCGCGAGCGGCAGGCGGAGCTCGTCGAGAGCCGGGAGAACTTCGCCCACATTGCCCGGACCCTGCAGCGGAGTCTGCTGCCCGCCGCCCTGCCGCAGGTCGCGGGCCTCGAGCTGGGCGCGGTCTTCCACCCCTCGAGGGCCGGCAGCGACGTGGGCGGCGACTTCTACGACGTCTTTCGGCTCGGCCGCACCGACTTGATGCTCACCCTGGGCGACGTGTGCGGGAAGGGTGCCGAGGCGGCAGCGATCACCGCCATCGCCCGTCACACCGTGCGCGCCGTCGCGCCGGACCTGCGCCATCCGAGCGTGATCCTGCGGCGGTTGAACGACGCGCTGGCCGACCACGACATCGGTGAACGCTTCTTGTCCATCGTGACGGCACGGGCCGTGCCGATCGTGCGCGGCCTGCGGCTGTCCGTGTGCTGCGCCGGACACGCCCAACCGATGGTCGTGCGGGCCGGTGGTGACATCGAACGGGTAGGGGTCCCAGGCGACCTGCTTGGCCTTTTCCCGGAGGTCCGGCTGTTCGAGGAAACCGTGCAGCTGGCCCGCGGAGACACCTTCGTCGTCTTCACCGACGGCGTCACGGAAGCGATGCGGCAGTACGAGGAGTTCGGCGAGCACGGGCTCGCCCAAGCGCTACTGGAGACCCGTCACCGCTCAGCGACCGAGATCGTCAACCACGTCCTCGACGAGGTGCTCGCCTTCGGCGGGGAGCAGTCCCGAGACGACATCGCCGTCCTCGCCATCCGCGCGGTCGACGGAGGCTAGTCAGTCGACGTTCTGCTGCTCGCCGAACGTCTCTCCGACGACGATGCCTTCGTTGCTGATCGTGTACTGCCGGATCTCCGGCTCGTGCAGGCTGGCCCTGGTCTTCAACACGGTCACGGCGCGTTTCACCTGCGACTGTCCACGCAGGAACTGCAGCAGCACCACGTTGTCACTCATGTTGGAGATGCCGGTCTCTGACAGCCGGGAGAGGTGGAACAGGTCCGGCACCTCCATGGTCATGTAGACGCTGATGCCACGGTGAGAGCAGCGCTGCACGAACGAGTACACGTACTCGCGGAAGCGGACGTGGTCGGGCGAGGCGAATGAGAGGTCGCCGAGGCTGTCGACCATGAGCCGGCGCACACCCTCGCGCTCGGCCCGCTCGAGGACGTCGTGGACCCACTCGTCGATGTAGAGGTCGACCGAGGAGCGGTAGTGCAGGCTGACGTTCGGGTCGTCCAGCGACCAGCCGAACCCGGCCGCCGTTCGAGCCAGCTGCACCGGGTTCTCCTGCAGGGTCGCGATTAGCCCGCGTTCGCCGGCGCGGGCGCCGGCGAAGATGAAGCTCAGTCCCATCACGGTCTTGCCGGCCCCGGACGGCCCCGCGACGAGGGTGGAGGAGCCGGGCCAGTAGCCGGTGCCGATCATCGAGTCCAGCGCCGGGATCCCGGAGGACTGCCGGGTGTCGTCCATCGCGTAGGAGTCACTGACCGGTAGGTCGGCGAGCCGCGGGAAGACGTCGAGCCCGTTGTCTGACAACCGGTAGCCGTGCCGGCCGGAGAGGAAGTCGCTGCCGCGCAGCTTCAGCACCTGCAGCATGCGCATCTGGCGTTCGCCCGACATCGTCGAGGACAACGAGATGATGGCGTCGGCAACGGCGAACTCCGGCTCCCGGCTGAGCTCGTCCGGTCCGTATTCGCCGACCCACAGCGAGGCGGCGCCGGTGGTGCTCAGCCGCGCCGCGAAGTCGTGGAGGAACCAGCGAAAGTCCCCGGGCTCGCGGGCGAACGCGTGCACCGCCTTGAAGCTGTCGATGACGACCAGCGCCGGCTTCCGTCTTGCGATGACAGCTTCGAGCTCTTCGACGAACGCCGGCAGCCCTCTCTCGTCCAGCAGCCCGCCGAGGTCTTCGTAGAACACCCAGTTGCCGACCGCCTCCTCGCTAAAGAACTTCAGCGTCCGGCCGTAGCGGAGGATCTTCTCCATCGGCTCCGAGACCGTGGACACATACAGCGCGGGCCGTTGACGGGTGGCGTTGGCGAAGACGAACTGCTGAGCGAGCAGGGTCTTTCCGGTGCCGGGCTCGCCCATGATCAAAGTGAGGGCGTCGTCCCAGAGCCCCCCGCCCAGCACCGCATCCAGCCGTGCGTGGCCGCTCGACAGCCGCCCTGACATGACGCATCCTCTCTGCGCCCGTGAGCAGGGCAACGTACGAACGACCTGTAAGTGAGATTGCAGGTTGCCTACCACGTCATCGCTCGGAAAAACGCGGCGGCTCAACGGGAATGGATCACCTCGGCCGCGCGACGTCAAGTGGCGCCGGATGGCGCGCTCGTTGCCCGGCCGGCTTGTGCCGGTATATCAGCGCGCGAAGGATGGCGTGGGCTCGTCAGCCAGCTCGGCTGGTCCTGCGCAGGTCGGCGATTTCGGCCTTGAGTCGCGTGACCTCGGCTTGCAGCTCGAGGACCCGGCTTACCCCGGCGAGGGTGAGGCCCTCGTCGATGAGACCGCAAATGTGCGACACGCGATCGATGTCGTCGCGACTGTACCGACGTTGGTTGCCCTCCGAACGATCCGGCGTGACGAGGTCGTGAGCCTCCAGCCGGCGAAGGAACGCCTGCTGCACGTCGAGCATGTCGGCTACTTGCCCGACGGTGAAGATCGGTCGAGTCGGGTCGTCAAACAGTGAAGTCACGGCATCCACCCACGTCTAGGTGCGGTGGGGGCGGCGGCGTGGGTGCTCGCGGCGCCGCCCCCACCGCGTCCTCGATCAGCTCTCGATCTGGGCGTGCTTGCCCCCGACGCTCACCTCGATGCGGCGCGGCTTGGCCTTCTCGGCCAGGGGCAGGTGCACGGCCAGCACACCGTCGACGTAGTCGGCGGTGACGGCTTCCGCGTCGACCCAGTCCGGGACGCGCAGCCGGCGGCTGATCGTGCCGTCGAACCGCTCCTGGATCAACAGGTGATCGCTCTCGCCGTAGTTGCTTCGGCGCTCGGCACTGATGGTCAGCACATGGTTCTCGAACGTCAGCCCGATCTTGTCGCCGGCGACCCCGGGCAGGTCGACGCTGACGACCAGCTCATCGGCCCGGCGAATGACGTCCATCGGCATCCCGGCGCCGTCGACGCCGCCGAAGGCGCGCTGGGTCAGGCGATCGAACTCCGCGACGAACGGGTCGACCCTCTCGAGCAGCATGAGGCACCTCCTAGTGCTGATGCCGGCCGCTTGCCGGCCGGCGCTAACCTGATAGTCAAAGGCTAGCAAACTTACAAACAAAGATGCAAGTCTTGAGTCAGCAACACTTCGACGGCGGTGCCGCCTTTGGTCAGTTGCCCAGGTCGAGCTCGAACCAGACGGCCTTACCTTCGTCGGTTCCCTCGACGCCCCAACGGTCGGCGACTGCGGCAACGATGCGAAGGCCGCGTCCGTGCTCAGAGTCGGGTGCGACCGTCTTCGGCCCCTCGGGGAGCCGTATGTCGTGGTCGAGAACTGCGACATGCAGGTGCCCGGTCGGGCGGGCGGCGACAAGAGTCGCGCGGCTTCGGCCGTGGATGACCGCGTTGGTGACCAGCTCGCTCACGAGCAAAGCAGCCTTCTCGCACACGTCATCCCCGAGCTCTGCGGCGACGCAGAACTCTCGGATGAACTTGCGGGCCTGTCTGGCCGATGTGCGCTCGGCGGGCAGGGCGACGGTTGCCCGGAGGCTGAAGTCTTCGTACGCCACGCCCACCACCCTCCTTAGGGGTCGCCCCGCCCGAGGCATCAGGTAAGCCAGACTTTGCTGTGCTGGTACCCCGAGACACATCTGATCGAAACGGGCGGATCGGGCCTCGCGGCACTCCAGCGGATCGCAGCGCTAGGCCCCCGGCGACCGCGGTGGCGCCAGATCCGCGATGGACGCCGTCACGCGCCAGGGCTGGTAAGGGAAGCGGGGGACGTCCGGCTCGGTCGTGACCCCGGTGAACACCAGCACGGTGTGCATGCCGGCCTCGATTCCGGCGACGATGTCCGTGTCCATCCGATCGCCGATCATGACGGTAGCCTCGGAGTGCGCGCCGAGCGCGTTGAGCGCGCTGCGCATCATCAGCGGGTTGGGCTTGCCGACGAAGTACGGCTGCACGCCGGTGGCGGCACTGATCAGGGCCGCGACCGAGCCCGTGGCCGGTGACAGCCCGTCGGCGGCCGGGCCGGTCGGGTCGGGGTTGGTGGCGATGAAGCGTGCACCGCCGAGGATCAGCCGGATCGCCCGCGTGATGGCGTCGAAGCTGTAGGCCCGGGTCTCGCCGAGGACGACGTAGTCGGGGTTGATCTCGGACAGTGCGTAGCCGACCTCGTGCAAGGCGGTGGTGAGCCCGGCCTCGCCCACGACGTACGCCGACCCGTGCGGCCGTTGACTGTGCAGGAACTGGGCGGTCGCCAGAGCAGAGGTCCACAGTGCCTCCGTCGCTACCCTCAGGCCGGCCTGCTCCAGACGGGCTTGCAGGTCTCGCCGGGTGTACAGCGAGTTGTTGGTCAGCACGAGGAACGGGGTACCGGCCGCCTGCAGGGCATCGAGGAATTCAGCCGCGCCCGGGATCGGGCGCCCGCCGTGCACCAGCACCCCGTCCATGTCCATCAGGACGGCGTGGGCGTCGAAGTCACCGATCCGCATGTCGTCCTAGTCCTGCGCGACGCTGACTGCTCTCATGCCCTCAGCCTGCACGACGAAGGTGACCGCCGGGTTACGGCACGTTGGCCGGACGGTGAACCCGGGTCAGGCTTCGAGCTTGTAGCCGAGCCCGCGCACCGTCTGCAGCAACTGCGGCCGTGCCGGGTCTGCCTCTATCTTGCTGCGCAGCCGCTTGACGTGGACGTCGAGAGTCTTGGTGTCGCCGACGTAGTTGGGACCCCACACCCGGTCGATGATCTGCTCGCGAGTGAGCACCCGGCCGGGGTTGCGCAGAAAGAACTCGAGAAGCTCGAACTCCTTCAGAGGCAAGGAAACCGGGTGGTCCTCGACGGTGACGATGTGCCGGTCGATGTCCATGCGCAGCGGCCCGGCGGCCAGAACACCCGAGTCGGGCGCGCCGGCATGTTCCCGGTTTCGCCGCAGCACCGCCCGAATGCGCGCGGTGAGCTCGCGCGCGGAGAACGGCTTGGTGACGTAGTCATCAGCGCCGAGCTCGAGACCGACGACCTTGTCGGTCTCGCTGTCGCGGGCGGTCAACATGATGATCGGTACGTCGGACCGCTGCCGCAGCGCGCGGCACACCTCGGTGCCCGGCAGGTCGGGCAACATGAGATCCAGCAGCACGAGGTCGACGCCTCCGTGGTCGAAGGCGGCGAGGCCGTCCGGACCGGTGCGGGCCACGTCGACGTGGAACCCCTCCTTGGCGAGCATGTAGGACAGCGCGTCGGCGAAGGATTCTTCGTCCTCGATGACGAGCAGGCGGGTCATGACGTGCTCCGCAGCTCGGGGTCGGCGACCGGCAGGCTCAGCGTAAACGTCGAACCGTGACCCGGCTTGCTCCACACCGCAACCTGGCCGCCGTGATTGGCGGCGATGTGCTTGACGATGGCCAGGCCTAGTCCGGTGCCGCCGGTGGCCCTCGACCGGGCGGGGTCGGCCCGGTAGAACCGCTCGAAGACGCGGTCCAGGTCGGCCTCCTCGATGCCGATGCCCTCGTCCTTGACCACGAGGTCGACGTGGGTCGGCTCGCCCGCCGGACGAGGGCGCACGGTGATGCCGACCGACGTGCCCTCGGGGCTGTAGGCGATCGCGTTGTCGAGCAGGTTGACGACCGCGGTGACCAGCTGTTCGCGGTTGCCCCGGACGGGTGGCAGCGCGGCCACGTCGGGGCGGACGTCGATCTGCTTGGCTGACGCGGCCAGCCGGGTCCGATCCAGTGCTTCGGCGACGACGGAGGCGAGCCCGACCGGTTGCGGCTCGGCGACGTCGTCGGCGGTTTCCAGCCGGGAGAGCTGGATGAGCTCGGCGACCAGCTTCGACAGCCGGGTGGCTTCGTGCTGCATCCGTGCGGCGAAGCGCTGGACGGCAGCCGGGTCGTCGGTGGCGTCTTGCAGTGCCTCGGCCAGCAGCGACAGCGCGCCGACGGGGGTCTTCAGCTCATGACTGACGTTGGCGAGGAAGTCGCGGCGCATGTCGGCGACCCGCCGAGCCTCGGTGACGTCTTCGACGATCAGGATCACGTGGCGGCCGTCGTCGATCGGGGTCGCCCGGGCGGCCACCGCTGTCGGCTCGCGGGGCAGCCAGCCGTGCAAGAGGCGCACCTCGGTCTCGGCCGCAGCCCCGGAGCGGCGGGCCTCGCGCACCAGCGCGCGTAGCTGGGGGAGGGCCAGCTCATCGCCGCGCACCAGCCCCATCGCCCGGCCGGCCGCGTTGCACACGACCACGCGTTCGGCCCTGTCGACGACCAGCGCTCCGACGTGCAGAACCGACAGGGCGTCGGCGGCGAGCTGCGGCTCGTCGGACGGTGCCGCCGGGTCGGCAACGGTCACGCCGGCCGGGGCGCGTCCCCGGCGCCGGCGACGCAGTGCGATCACCACACCTCGATCGTAGGAAGCGAACCCGCCCGGTTGACCGGACGTTGGCCGATCGTTTGCCAGTCGTTCACCCGACGGCAGCACGCCGGACGATCACGGTGGCTACCGTGGCGGCAACCGAGTAGGGAGCGGGGCCGAGCATGCGTGACGCCTACCACGAGGATCTCGACGCCATCGGGGCTGCCTTGGTGCGGCTCACCGGCCTGGTCGAGAGCGCCATCACCCGCGCCACCGTCGCGCTGATGCAGGCAGACCTCACCGCGGCGGAGGCGGTGATCGCCGGTGACGAGGAGGTCGACGACCTCTACCGGTGGATCGAGGCGCGGTCGCTGGACCTGCTGGCCCGCCAACAGCCGGTGGCCGGTGATCTGCGCACGCTCGTCGGCGGTCTGCGCATGGTCTCCGACCTGGAGCGCGTGGGCGACTACGCCGTGCACATCGCGAAGGTCGCTCGGCGCCGCTACCCGGCCGGGGCCGTTCCGCCCGAACTGCGCGACATCGTCGCCGAGATGGGGGCCACCGCCGCGAGCATCGTGGCGAAGGCCGGTGTCGTCATCGCCGAGCGTGACGTGGCGGCGGCGCGGGAGCTGGAGTCCGACGACGACGTCATGGACGCGTTGCAGCGCCGACTGTTCCGGGTGTTGCTGGACGGCGGCTGGCCGCACGGGATGGAGGCGGCGATCGACATCACGCTGACCGGCCGCTATTACGAGCGGCTTGCCGACCACGCCGTCTCCGTCGCCCGTCAGCTGGTCTACCTGGTCACCGGCGAACACGGCTGGGCGCCCGCGCACGGCTGAACCGTCAGCCGAAACGTCCGGTGATGTAGGCCTCGGTCCGAGGATTCGACGGCGAGGTGAAGATCTTCTCCGTGTCGTCGATCTCGATCAGGCGGCCCGGCTCGCCGGGCCCTTCCACCGTGAAGAATCCGGTGGTGTCGCTGACTCGGGCCGCCTGTTGCATGTTGTGCGTCACGATCACGATCGTGTAGCGGTCCTTCAGGTTCGCGATCAGGTCTTCGATCGCCAAGGTGGAAATCGGGTCCAGGGCCGAGCACGGTTCGTCCATGAGCAGCACCTGCGGCTCGACCGCGATCGCGCGCGCGATGCACAGCCGCTGCTGCTGCCCGCCGGACAGGCCGGCGGCGGGCTTCTTCAAGCGGCCGCTGACCTCTTCCCACAGATGCGCGGCCCGCAGCGACCGTTCCGCGGCCTCCTCGAGTTCGGCACGTCGGCGTACGCCGGTGAGCCGCAGGCCGGCCACCGCGTTGTCGAAGATGCTCATGGTCGGGAACGGGTTCGGCCGCTGGAAGACCATGCCGATGGTGCGGCGGACTCTGGTGGGGTCGACAGAGGGGTGGTAGATGTCCTCGTCGTCGAGCAGCACCCTGCCTTGCACGCTGGCCCCGGGGACCACTTCGTGCATGCGGTTGAGTGCACGCAGGAAGGTGGACTTGCCGCAGCCGGACGGACCGATCAGCGCCGTCACCGCCTTGGCCTCGAGGCTGAGTGTCACGTCCTCGACCGCGACGACCTCGCCGTAGCGGCAGGTGAGGCGTTCGGTTTCGATGCGGTTGGCCATGGCTCGGGTCTCCTAGCGTTGCCTGAGCGCGCTGCGGCGGGCGAGTATGCGCGCGCCGGCGTACAGCGCGATGACCAGGACGATCAGCGTCAGCGCGGCCGCCCACGCTCGGTCGACCGCGGGGGCGTAGGCCTGCTGTGCCGAGTTGTAGATGAACACGGACAGTGCGCTCTGCGGCCCGGAGAACGGGTTGTTGTTGATGAACGTGTTGTCGAAGGAGGTGAGCAGCAGCGGTGCGGTCTCCCCGGTGACCCGGGCCACGGCCAGCATGACGCCCGTCGTCAGCCCGGCCGCCGACGTCGGCAGCACGACCGAGAGCACCGTGCGCCACTGGGGGATGCCTAGCGCATAGCTCGCCTCGCGCAGCGCGTCGGGCACCAGGTTGAGCATGTCCTCACTGGCGCGGATCACCACCGGCAGCTGCAGCACGGCCAGCGCGAGCGCACCGGCAAAGCCGGAGTATCCCCGGTGCAGTCCGAGGACCAGGAACGCGTAGACGAACAGGCCGGCCACGATCGACGGGATGCCGGTCATGACGTCGACGAAGAAACGGATGCTGCGAGGCAGCCAGCCGCGGCCGAACTCCGTGAGGTACAGCGCGGCGAGCAGCCCCACCGGAACGCTGATCAGGGAGGACAGCAGCACCATCTCGACGGTGCCGACGATCGCGTGGTAGATACCGCCGCCGGCGCTCGACGGTGGGACACCGGCCATCGAGTGCGTCAGAAACGCGGCGGACAGGTGCGAAGCGCCGCGGTAGACGGTGTAGCCGAGGACCAGGAGCAGCGGCGCCACCGCGGCGAGGAAGGCCAGCAGCAATGCGGCCCGGAACGCCCGATCGGTGACCCGCCGCCGGGTCTCCCGCCAGCCGGGCGCGGCTCGTAGGCCGGAGGCGACCGGGCCGGTCATCGCGACGCCCCTCGGCGGCGCGCTTCCCTGCCGAGCATCCAGCGGGCGAGCAGGCTCACCACCATCGTCATCGCGAACAGCACCAGTCCGCTGGCGATCAGCGCCGCCCGGCCGGTGCTGCCGGCCTCGCCGAACTGGGTGGCGATGTTGGCCGCGATGGTGTTCTTGCCCGGCACGAGCAGGTGGGCGTTGACGTCGAAGCTGATGCCCAGCACCAGCGCGACCGCGATCGTCTCGCCCAGGGCACGGCCCAGGCCGAGGATGACCGCGCCGAACAGGCCGGCGCGGCTCACGGGCAGCACCGCAGTGCGCACCACCTCCCAGCGGGTGGCACCCAGACCCAGCGCCGCCTCCTTGATCTGCGGATCCACCTGCCGGATCGTCTCCCGGCTCATCGCCGCGATGATCGGCAAGATCATGATGGCCAGCACGATGGAGACGGCGAAGATCGACCGGCTCGGTGACGGCACACCTTGTGGGGCGGAGAACAGCGGGATGAAGCCGAGATGGTCGGCCAGCCACTGCTGCAGCGGAGTGAGGCGTGGCACCAACCAGTACAGCCCCCACAGGCCGAACACCACCGAAGGCACCGCGGCCAAGGCGTCGGTCAGGTAACCGAGCAGGTTGGCGACGCGCCGCGGCGCCATCTCGGTGATGAACAGCGCAACCCCGACCGCGACCGGAAACGCCAGCAGCAGCGCGATGGCGCTCGACAGGAGGGAGCCGAATGCCACCGCCGCGATGCCGAAGACGGCCGGAGTGGCATCGGGTTGCCAGGTGCGGGTCGTCCAGAAGCTGGTGCTGTCAGCGCGGAACGCCGGCAGGGCCTGCACGACCAGGAAGAGCGCGATGGCCGCGAGAACCGCCAGCACCAGGCCACCGCACGCCAACGTGGTGGTGCGGAAGGCCCGGTCGCCCGACCACCAGCCGCCACGGTGGCGCAGGGCCCCGGACGTCGGGCTGATCGGTTCGGCCGTCATCGCGGCGCCCCTCAGGAGGCGTTGACGGCGGCGATTGCCGCTCGGTCCTTGGTCGCCATCGCGGGCGGCAACGGTGCGAAGCCCAATTGGGCGGCGGTCTGCTGGCCTGCGCCGACCGCGTAGTCCAGGTAGCTCTTCAGCGCCGCCACCTTGTCCGCGCCGAAACTGCTCGGGTAGTGGCTGCAGACGATGACGTAGCTGACCGTCGAGATGGGGTAGGCGTCGGCCGCGGCCGGCTTGTAGTCGATCGTCGCCTTGAGGTCATTGCCGGTGCCGCTGAGCTGCGCCGTTTCGAGCGCCCTGCTGACGTTCGCCGACGTGAGCGGCACGAAGGAGCCCCCGGCGTTCTTGATCAGCGCGGTGGTCAGCTTGTGCTGCTCGGCGAAGGCCTGCTCGGTGTAGGTGATGCCGCCCTTGGTCTGGTTGACTCCGGCCGACACGCCCTCGTTGCCCTTGGCGCCCTGGCCGACCGGCCAGTTCAGCGTCTTGTCCGACCCCAGCTTCCACGAGCTCGCCGCGGCCGCCTTCAGGTACGCCGAGAACACCGCGGTCGTGCCGGACCCGTCCGAACGGTGGAACACCACGATCGGAATGTTCGGCAGAGTCGCACCCGGGTTGTCGGCAGCGAGCACCGGGTCGTTCCAGCGGGTGATCGTGCCCTGGAAGATTCCCGCCACGGTGGCGGCGGTGAGACGCAGGTTCTTCACGTCCGGCAGGTTGTAGGCGACCGCGACGCCGCCCGCCGTCACCGGCAGGTGGATCGCGGGTGCGCCGCCACACCGGTTGTCCGCCGTCCGTTGCTCGTCGGGCTTCATCGTCACGTCGGAACCGGCGAAGTCAACGGTGCCCTGACCGAACTGCTGGATACCCGCGCCGGATCCGACGCTGTTGTAGTTGACGTGCACCTGCGGGCAATTCGACAGGAAGGACGCCGACCAGGCCTGCTCCATCGGCGCTTGGAAGCTCGACCCGCCGCCCGTCAGCTGCGCGGCCGAGCAGCTGCCACTGGCGCTTCCCGTCGCCGCCACGGTGCCGCCGTTGCCCGTGTTGTTGTTGCTGCCACAGGCCGTCACGGCCACGGCCCCGGCCAGGGCCACCCCGGCCAGTCCACCCCATCGCCGCAGCGACGAGCCCTCTATTCCTCGAGATGTCTTCACGAGTCGGACGGTAGGCAGTCGACGTGACTGGCCTCCAGCGCGGCGGTTAACGGGCGGTGAACGTCCTGTGACATCTCCGTCGCACGCGTTCGTTGAGCGGCTGCTCGTCGACGAACCACCCGTTGTCGTCGTCGGCGCAGTTGCCGACGAGAACCTGCC
>Ga0070680_100000158_pt1 | contig 42501 bp, 33 predicted proteins | sample KBSC73BmetaG_FD_64672 | JGI IMG/M metagenome (GOLD analysis project Ga0070680, IMG submission 64672) | Corn rhizosphere microbial communities from Kellogg Biological Station, Michigan, USA - KBS C7-3B metaG | ecosystem: Host-associated > Plants > Roots > Rhizosphere | place: USA: Michigan...
TGCGCTCGCCGAGTGCTCCGCCGAAGCCGCGGGTGAACACAGGTCTGGCCGCCGGTTTATCGGCGCCGGTTCCGCGTTCGCCGGGCTTCTCGCGAGCATCGATTCGGTGGCCTTCCGCCGCTGCAACGTTCTTATAGAAGGTGAAACCGGAACCGGAAAAGAAGTCGTGGCCCGCGAAATTCATGAATCGGGTTCACGCAAAAACGCCCCGTTTGTCGCTGTAAATTGCGCCGCTATCCCGGATTCGCTCCTCGAGGCCGAACTCTTCGGCCATTCGAAAGGGGCTTTCACCGGCGCCGTCCAGGCCCGCGCCGGAAAGTTCGAAGCCGCCAATCGCGGCACGATATTCCTAGACGAAATCGGCGATATGCCGCTCGCCATTCAGGCCAAGCTGCTTCGCGTCATCCAGGAACGTGAAATCGAGCGCCTGGGCGGAAACACCAAAGTCCGCCTCGACGTCCGCATCATCGCCGCAAGCAATCTCGATCTCGCCGAACGCGTCCGCCAGGGCCTCTTTCGCCAGGACCTTTATTACCGGCTGAACGTGTTTTCCATTCACATCTCGCCCCTGCGCGAACGCCCGGAGGATATCGAGACGCTCGCCCGCCATTTCGTGAACAAGATCTGCCGCGCCGAAGGCATCGCTCCCAAAACGATCGAGGTCGCCGCCCTTCGCAGACTGGAATCGCACAACTGGCCCGGAAACGTTCGTGAGCTTGAAAACACCATTGAATCCGCCATCATTCGTTCCGGTGGCGCTCGCTCCATCACCGCCTCCGATCTGGTCTTCCAGCGCGCCGCCGTCGCCACCTGCCCCGGTGGCGACCAGTCCCTCCATCTCGATCTCCCGGCCGGAGGTCTCGATTATCAGAAGGCCGTCGAGGAATTCGAACACGCTCTGCTCACCCAGGCGCTGACCCGCACGCGCGGGAACAAAACCGCGGCCGCGGAGCTACTCAGGCTCAAACGCACAACGCTCTCTGCGCGCATGCGCGCCATCGAATCCCGCTTCCCGCGCCTGGTCGCCTGACGCATCTGGAATGTCGCCTTATCTTTATTTAAATAGCCATTGCGCTGAACCGACGCGACGGTTACACTCACTGGAAACCCAGGAGGGTAATAATGGGGATCCGTGCGTTGACCGGTTCTTTGGTCTTCGTGTGTTGCGCTTTCGGCCAGACGCCTCCTGTCAAAGACGTCTTTTCGGCCATCCGGGATAACAGTACCTCTGCGCTAAAGACTTTCGCCGCGCACCGGGAAAACATTAATGTCCGCGGCCCGCGCGATACCACTCCGCTGATGTACGCCGCTGCTTACGGTAGTCTCCAGTCCATGAAGATTCTGCTCAAGGGCGGCGCCGATGTAGATGCCGTGAACGCGTTCGGAGCCACTGCGCTGATGTGGAGCGTGTCGCAGCCCGAAAAAGTCAAGCTGTTGCTCGACCACAAAGCAAACGTAAACATAAAGGCGAAGGACGGCCGTACTGCTCTGATCGTGGCCGCGTTCAGCCCCGGTTCGGACCGGGTTGTGGACCTGCTTCTGGCGCACGGCGCGGATCCGAAGGCGAAGTCCGAAGATGGAATCAATTTCCTCAATGCCGCCTCCCTCGCGATGAATCCGCACGCCGTGCAACTCGCGCTTGAGAAGGGGCTCGACATGGAATCGCGCGATCCGGCTGGCGCCACTTCGCTGATGGACGCGGCGGGCGTCGGCGATCTCGCATCCGTCAAGGCTCTGCTAGCAAAAGGCGCAAACGTAAACGCGGTTTCCGCCGGACCGGACGGTCTGCCCCCGCTCAAAGTGAAAAACGGCGTTATTCAACTCGGCCTGTTCACGCCGCTGATGCTCGCTGCGACGTACGGCCCACCGGAGCTGGTCGAAATGCTCCTCAAGGCGGGCGCAAAGGTTAACGTCACGGACGTGCGCGGCATGACGCCCTTGCATTACGCAGTCACCAGCGATTATCAGAGTCCCGAAATCGTCCGTATGCTTCTCGCCGCCGGCGCCGATCCTAAGCTCAAAATGTCAGATGGTGGCGATGTCAGCACATGGGCCGTGAAATTCGCAGTTCCTCAAAGCCTTTCGCAGTTGCCGCAAATCGAACCGGTTCCCGTTGAAGCCGTATCCGCCCACGGGCGGAATCCGTCGGAAGCCGTAAAACAGAGCCTTGGACTTTTGAGCCGCGTCAGCATAAATTTCGTGGGCACGGGCGGATGCATCGCCTGTCATGCCCAGAGCATCGCTGGTACGGCGCTCGGAGTCGCAAAAGCGCACGGCATCACCGTCGAAGATAAGGCTGCAACCGAACTCCTCGCCGCAGCCAAAGGGCGATGGCAATCCATGTCGGATGCGCTGTTGTTGCGGGAAGATCCGCCGGGAGGACTCGATGAGGAGATCTATTCCGCTTTGCACCTCATCACAGCAGGCTACAAACCGGACGGCGTAAGCGACGCCATGGTGATCAATATGCTCTCGCAGCAGCTTCCGAATGGCAGTTGGCATCCGGGATTTCTCGCGCGATCGCCGATGGAAGACAGCGATGTCACGCGGACGGCGCTCGGCATGCGCGTGCTGCGGGAACTGGCCTGGCCAGGCCGGCGCGCCGATCTCGCTGCCGGTGCGGAACGCGCGCACCAGTGGCTCCTGCATGCGAAGCCCGTCACCAATGAGGATGCAGTCATGCAGGTGCTGGGCCTGAAATGGGCCGCCGATTCCGGCGCGGCTGCGCTCGCAAGGGCGCTCGCCGCGAAACAGCAGGCCGATGGCGGCTGGGCCCAGACTTCGTACCTAAAAAGCGATGCCTACGCCAGCGGCCAGGCCATCCACGCGCTCATCGAATCCGGAGCGTTTCACCCCTCAGATACCGTTATCCAGCGGAGTGTTCGTTATTTGCTCGCCACCCAGCAGGAAGACGGCTCATGGCACGTGCGCAGCCGCTCGCCGAAATTCCAGCCATATTTCCAGAGCGGATTTCCGCATAATCATGATCAGTGGATCTCCATGGCCGCCACCGGGTGGGCCGCGATGGCGATCGCCGAAGCGGCGGAGCCGGAAAAAACGGCAATTCTTGGCCCTGCCGCAGCTTCGCGAGCACGCTGAGGTCCTGGTGTCGTCACACCGCCGCCTGAACTTATTAAAGCGAAATCTCATGACAAGCTTTTCACGAACGCTCTGATTTCCCGCAGCACGTCCGCCTCATTCGAGCGGAAGACGTAGTGATTTGCATGCGGCAGCAGAACCACCTTTGCCTGGGGTACGCCCGAAGCAAATGCCTTTGCTTGCGGACCGCTGCTTGCTTCGTCCTCTTTATCGAACCTTGCTTGTGCGGCGGAGTCGCGCCCAAATCCCATGTCGTGCGGAATCGCAAAGATGGCGAGCGCCGGCGACTTGATCCCGGTGAACTTCTGCTCGCCGGCGACAACTGCTTGAGAGACTGCGGGCATTCTGGTCGAGGAACCCGAGAGCATCTTTGCGGGCAGCGACCCGAGAAACATATCCCCAGCCTTCAGGTCTTTCTCCAGCTTTGGCAGCGTCGTCTCGAGCAAGTCGCGAATCACTGGCCGGGTATCATTTGGGCCCTTGCCCGGCTGCATGGATTCGAGCTTTCTTCGAGTTTCAAACAGATCCAGATACAGGTCTCCACGCGAAGCGTCGTAGAAAGCATACCCATAACCTGCGTCGAGATACACGAGACCGGCAATCTTCTCGGGATGCCGCGAGCCTATGGAACTCAACTCTTCCCCGGCAATGGAATGTCCCACGAGAATGGGGCGCTGCAGTCTGAGATGGTCGATCACCGCGATGACGTCGTCGCCCAGCCGGTCTGCCGAGTACGCTACGGGGCCAACCACCGCTGGCGCGATGGATTTTCCGAATCCGCGTCTCGTGATACCGAGTACGTGATAGCTGTCAGACAACCTGGGCGCAAATTTGTCGAACACGTGCGCGGTGTCGCCAAGCCCCGATAAAAAGACCAGGGCTCGTGCGCCTGGCGGGCCGCCCCAGTCGAGCACCTCCAGGCTGACATCTTTATCTGCCGCAACAAACGTTACCGTGTGGGGAGAGGAATCGAGGCCCCTCGCGTGACGCGTACTGAGCAGCAGGACAGCGAGCCCGAGTCCGCACGCCACGCTGCTGATGATCTGGCGCTGGCCCATACCTGCGCAAATAGCACGGCAGCCAGGTAGAGCATGGCGACGGGCGATCAGTTTGCCGACGGCCGCTCTGCCCCATCAATCACCAGGACTGTTACAGGACCCTTATTCGCTTCGAGCGACAGTCCCAGTTTTTCCCGAATCACGGTGAAAATGGAACCGCCACCGTCGGAAACGGGCGCCGGCGGCGGTTCCAAACCGGGCGCGTACAAACCGGGCGTGCTCTGGTCGGCAGTCCATTCCATGTGTACATCGAAAGTACCCGTCAATCCGGTCTCATCGAGCACCGCCCGCTGCAAGACATTGGAGAGTGTCGATGCAAGCTGCGCCATCGATATCCCAACGCCCCCGACACTGTGCGAACTCATCCCCATAGCTCCGCAAACGGGGAGCGGTCCTGGCGAATCCGGCGAATTGGGGTGAGGCGCCATGCAGCTTCCTGCTTTCGTTTCCTGCAGCTTCACGTTTCGGGTAGTCACCAATGCATACACCGGCATTTCTCGTGTCTCGGTGTGAAGCTTGAGCCCAAACCGATCTTCGAGGAGCGCCTTCAGCATTGGCTTCATCTGCCCGAAATTCAGTTTCCTTTCGGATTTGGCATTGATGTCGTATCGCTCGGATGCGGTCCATCCGGGACCGCCCACGACCTCAAAGCTCGGTACGCCCCAGGTAACCTGTATCAGGAAACGCAGCCAAACGTTCTCAGCGCGTAAAGTACCGGGCGACGGCGCCCCAATAAACACCGTGCGGTCGGCGCCCGTGTTCGGTTTGATGCCGGCGACGCCAAATCGATCGGCTCCCGAACCCGGAGGCGTCTGGGCCGTTGCCCCCAGTGCGACCAGGATCGCCGGAACGCTCCTGCACATCGCAGCACTGACAAAGCGCGCCACGGTAAGCCAGACTATCAGAATTTCGGCATGAATCCGTCTGCGCCGAATCGGGCTATTCTTCGTCCTGCCGCAGCTTTGCAAGCACGCTGAGGTCTTCGAGCGTCGTCACGTCGCCTTTCACTTCGCCGCCTGCGGCAAGCTCACGCAACAGCCGGCGCATGATCTTCCCGCTGCGCGTCTTCGGCAGCGCGTCTGTAAACCGAATATCGTCCGGCTTGGCCAGCGATCCGATCTCTTTTCCAACCCAGGCGCGCAGTTCTTCTTTGAGCGCATCGGAAGGCTCATTACCCATTTGCAGGGTCACGAAAGCCGTAATCGCCTGGCCTTTGATTTCGTCGGGCCTCCCCACCACCGCCGCTTCCGCCACACGCGCATGCGACACCAGAGCGGATTCCACTTCCATCGTGCTCAACCGGTGGCCGGAGACATTGATGACGTCGTCCACCCGGCCCATCACCCAGAAGTAGCCGTCCTCATCGCGCCGCGCCCCGTCGCCCGTGAAATACGCACCCGGAATCTGCGACCAGTATTGCTGTTTGAACCGCTCGGGGTCTCCCCAGATATTCCGCAGCATGGAGGGCCACGGTTTCTCAATGACCAGATATCCGCCTGATCCCGGGGGAACCGGCGTCCCCTCGCGAGTGACGACGTTTGCTTTGATACCCGGCAGCGGCAGCGTGCAGGAGCCTGGCTTGGTGGGCGTGGCGCCCGGAAGCGGGCTGATCATGATGCCGCCGGTTTCCGTCTGCCACCACGTATCCACAATTGGGCAGCGGTCACGCCCGATATGCGACCGGTACCACATCCATGCTTCGGGATTGATGGGTTCTCCCACGCTTCCCAGCAGGCGCAGCGTCTTCATCGAATGGCGCGCGGGCCAGCGCTCGCCCAGCCGCATGAAAGCCCGGATCGCCGTCGGGGCCGTGTAGAAGATCGTTACTTTGTGCCGGTCGATGATTTCCCAAAAGCGATCCGGCTGAGGATGCGTCGGGCCGCCTTCATACATCACCACCGTTGCGCCATTCTGCAGGGGTCCGTAGACGATGTAGCTGTGCCCCGTCACCCACCCGATATCCGCCGAGCACCAGTAAATATCCTCATCCCGCAGATCGAAAACCCACTTGGTGGTCGCGTACATCCCTACCGCGTAACCGCCGGTGGTGTGCAGAATTCCTTTCGGCTTCCCCGTCGTGCCGGACGTATAGAGCAGATATAAAGGATGCTCCGAATCGAGCGACTCGGCCGGGCATTCGTCGGACGCGTTCGCCATGAGTTCATGCCACCAATGGTCGCGTCCCGCCTCCATGTGCTGCTGCGTTCCGGTCCGCTGATAGACAATCACGCTTTTCACCGTCGGGCATTGCTTCAGCGCTTCGTCCACCGCCGGCTTGAGCTTCACTTCCGCGCCGCGCCGGTAAGATCCATCCTGCGTCAGCACGCACACCGCTTCCGCGTCGGTGATGCGGTCCACCAGGGCCTGCGAGGAAAACCCTCCGAAAACGACCGTGTGCGGCGCGCCGATGCGCGCGCAGGCCAGCAGCGCGATCGCGAGTTCCGGGCTCATGCCCATGTAGATCGCCACCCGGTCGCCCTTTTTCACGCCCTGGGCTTTCAGCACATTCGCGAACCGCGAAACTTCGGAGTGCAGTTGCTGGTAGGTCAGCGTCCGGATCTCGCCCGGCTCGCCTTCCCAGATGAGGGCGGCTTTGTTCTTGCGCCAGGTCGTCAGATGGCAATCGAGGCAGTTCCAGGACAGATTCATCCGCCCGCCCACAAACCATTTCGCCCACGGCGCATCCCATTCGAGAACCTTTGACCACGGCTCGAACCAGTGCAACTCACGAGCGATGTTGCCCCAGAACGTCTCCGGGTCGCGATCGGCCTCTGCATAAAGGCGGCGATAGTCGTCGAGGCTCTTGATATGCGCCCGGGAGCTGAAATCGCTCGGCGGCGCAAACAGGCGCTGTTCTTTCAGAATCGAGTGAATATCGGACGAGGTAGTCGAGGACATGCCGGATCATTCGCATCATATCCAGGCCGGACTCCCGGTATCCGATATGAGCAAGCCCGCGGACCTGGTACAGGGGACACTCGACCTCCTCCTTCTCAAAATCCTCGCCCTCGAACCCCTCCACGGCTGGGCCGTCAGCCAGCGCCTTCGGGCGCTTTCCGGCGAGATCCTCCAGGTCAGCGATGGCTCACTCTATCCGGCGCTCCACAAGCTGGAACACAGCGGCTGGATCAAATCCGAATGGTAGGCACCGAAAACAACCGTCGGGCGAAATTCTATTCGCTCACCCGCGTCGGTCGCGCCCAGCTCAAAAAGGAAAGCGAGAGCTGGGAGCGCCTTTCGTCGGCTATCTCCCACGTGGTGCGCCTGGCCGAGGGTTAACCCTTGCCCCCGCGCCACTGGATCCAGCCCCTGCCGCCGCGGCTCCGGTCACCTTTCCACCGCAACCATGTCGACCAGGAACGCGAGGAAGAACCAGAATTCCATCTCGAACAGGCGATCGAGTTCGGCACGGCTCGCTGCCTTCATCGCGAGCCCGCGCGCAGAGAGGCAATGGCTCGACCCAATGCAGGCTCTGCGCGAGGAGTGGCCTTCCTCAGCGCTCATACTCCCGATGGCCAGGTCTCCGGCGCCTCCGCCGTCTCCTGCTCCTCCTTCGCGTCCGCCAGCGCCTCGATCGCTCGTGTTTCGTCGATGTGGAAAATCGCGTCGAACTGGTCCGCCAGTGGCGCATGGAAATAGTGGCTGGCTCGCTCGGTTTCAGGCCGGTAGATCACTCCGATTGCGCGCTCGAGGCGCTCGCCACCTTCGGTTTCCACTGCTGCAAGGAACAGGCGCGGAATACCGGTCTTCTGCAAGAGCGCCCCCCAACTGCCGGCCAACGCCCGGCGGACGCGTATCGTCTCGTGTTTCTCGCCCCAGTCGGATGCCGCCGCAACGGTCCCCGTATATGTCGTAAACCCGAACAACACGGCCGTGCCCGTATACCGCTCGCGGACCAGTTGACCCAGATTCCATTCGCCATACCGGACGCGGTCCGTCGCCCGCGCGTCACCCAGATGCGAGTTGTGCGCCCACACCACGATCCTTGCGCGGCCGAAGCGCGCTTCCAGGTGTGCCGGCCAGCCGGTCCAGCGTTTCGGCCATGTGGCGGTCGCCCAGATTCCACGTATTCACCCGGCCGCGAAACATCGCGCGGTAGTATTCTTCCGCGTTCCTCACCAGTCGCGCATTCTGTTCCGCAGAAAGGAAGTCATCCTCGGCGCGCTGCCCGTCGCGATGCGCGTACTCCCAGGTCCGTCGCTGCAGAACTTTGCTCGGTTTTGAGAATGGGAGCGGCGGCGTTAACATCCACGGTCTGAGTGGAATTGCCGACTTCGAGTGTGAGATCGAGGCCGGTGACGTTACCAACATCGACGATTACATTATTGCGGATGAGAGTTTTGAAGCCACTTTGCGCGACCTCAACACGATAGGAACCTGCCGGAAGCGCGGCGATGCCGTAGACGCCGGAACCGTTGGAGCGAACGGAATTCGAAACGCCAGTGGCGGGGTGGTGAGAAAGAGTCCCGAGAGTGCTGCTATCCGCGGAGGGTCAACTGGCCATCGAGGCGCGCGCCGTGACCCCATGTGGCGGGCGGGGAAAGATCATAACGGATTTTCGGCCTGGTCCTGTCACGCATGGCTGAGCGGAAGATGTTTTCTCCCTGGCTGATGATGTAATCGGCGGCGCGTGCGGCGAACGCCTGAATGGTGAGGGCGGGATTGGCGGATCCCTGAGTCGGCATGATGCTGCCGTCGCAGATGAAGAGATTGTCGATGTCGTGAGTGCGGCCGAATTCATCGGCCACGCTCGAGCGGTGATCGCGGCCGATGCGGGCGGCGCCGACCAGATGCGCGTAGCGAGCCTCCTGCACGACTTCTTCGGCTCCAGCGGCGCGCATGACGTTCATGACGACTTCGCGGCCGTATTTGATGAGCTTCTTATCATTCTCGTGAAGGCTGAAATCGACCCGGGCGACGGGGATGCCGAAACGGTCTTTCTCTTCGGCGAGGGTGACGCGATTATCGGGCCACGGAAGAATTTCGCCAAGAAGGCCGAGACCGGACCAATGGTTGTAGTCCATCATGACGCGACGCAGGCCCCAGCCCCATGCGCCTTTAGCCGCCATCATTTGTTTGGCGAAGGCGATAGGGAGGGGACCGATGGTCTGAATGGCGAAGCCGCGCGCAAAACCACGGCGGGCATCGGTTTCGTAGAACTCTTCCGTCATACAGTGGGCCGGCGGGGCTTTGTATTGGCGGATGAGATCCGGGAAACGGCCGAGGACGACGTTGCCGGCCTGCGCCATAAGGTAGCGGCCAACGGTATCGCTGGAGTTGGCGAGGCCGTTTTCAAAGCCGGGGCATGCGGAGTTGAGAAGGAGCCGCGGAGTTTCGATGGAATACCCCGCTACGATAACGGCGCGTGCTTTTTGGCAATGCTCCTTGCCTTCGCGATCGAAATAAGAGACACCTATGGCGCGGCGATCAGGACCCATGTGGATGCGGGAGACCATGCAGCGATCACGGATTTCAGCGCCGTGAGCAAGGGCGTCAGGCACATGCGTGATAAGGGTACTGGCCTTTGCGCCTACCTTGCAGGCCTGAATGCAGTATCCGCGATAGATGCAATGCGGGCGATCCTCGCGCGAGCCGGAAAGGATAGCTACCGGGCCGCCGGCGCAGACACGAATTCCAAGCTCGGTACAACCTTTTATAAGTACATTCCCGGGGCCACCCATGGGGTGCGGACCGTAAGGATAGCGATGAGGATGGCCCCACGGAAAATAAGGACCGGCTACCGGGATTTCAAGCTCCAGAAGTTCGTAATAAGGACGGATGTCTTCGTAGTCTATGGGCCAATCGACGCCAACGCCGTCTTCGGTATGGATACGAAAGTCCGAAGGGTGAAAGCGGGGCGCGAAAGCCGCCCAATGCACGGTGCTGCCGCCTACTCCTCTGCCGCTGTTATTGGCGCCGAGAGCCAGAGGGTCTGAGCCACCGATGATACGAAGGTCTTCCCAGTAGAGTTTGTGAGAACCGGCTTCATCGCTTACCCAATCCTGTTCGCTATCCCAGAATGGGCCGGCGTCGAAGCCGATTACTTTAAAGCCGGCGCGCGCCAGGCGCTGCAGCATGACGCCGCCACCTGCCCCGATACCTACGATTACGAAATCGACTTCCTGCTCGCCATAGCGACGGACCGGAATATCGATGGTTTGCATTGGTCCGAGGCGGTGATGACCGTTGCCCGTTTGCTGGAGATGCTCCCGGCCCAGGTTGGTGAAGGGTCCCCCGATCGGGGTGTTCAATGCGTACCCTCCTGGCCCATGGGTTCCAGATCTTCCGCGCCGGGACCGGGTTCATAGATGTCTGACACGGCCCATTCGGGCGCATCCCACAAATAGGGCTTTTCGGGTTTTTCCCATGGCTCCGGCTCGCCGTTTTCCAGACGAGTGTAGGCCCGGGGATAGGCAGGTCCGCCAAAGCCGATTTCATCCCACGCCCAAGGGTGGGCATAGTAGGCTTCGATGCAATCCTGGACGAGTAACTGCCAGGCGCGATGGACGGGCAAGCGACGCCAGATGTGTTCCGCACCGGAGGGCTTCCCATCGTGGATGGATTTTAGTAATTCATCCTGCCGCTTCAGGTCGAGTTCGAGAAAGCCGACGCTGTGTGTTTCGAGCGCCATTTTTTCGATGGCTTCAAGAAGGAGGCGGTAGGCTTCTGCGTCTGGCGGCATGTCATCGTAACGATAGCCGGGTATGTGGCCTTCGTGAAGGCGCTTATCGATCTGAGGAACGATTGGTATGCGGCGGCTTTCCTCGCGATCATGCTGCGGGATGATGTGATCACAGATCGCTTCCATGAGCTTCGCCTGCGACGGGGAGAAGAAGCGGATAGATGGGACATTCGTTACGCGATCAAGGACGACGCGGCGAGTGGCGGCATCCCAGTAGTTTTGCTGATCCAGCGTGCTATAGCCGGGATAGTAGCCGGGTTGGAGGCGCTTTCTCATGATCGTTTACGTGATTCGCGCCGAAGCAGGCTGGCGACAAGGCCGAGGAAGCCGCTAGCGGCAAAGAGGAGCGGAGCAAAGATGGGCGGCCCATAAATAATGTTGTAGACGGGTTTTTTCATTCCGCCGGGGCGCTTGAGGACACCCCGGGCGTGATAGTAGAAGCCGACACCACCATCCAGCATCGCGAGAGCGGAGACCGCGGGCAGCGCGGTATGAGCAGCGCGCTTGTTCGCGATCGCAGCGCCGGAAGCCAGCATGAGAGCCGGGGAGATTGCGATGGGAGTCCACTGGACCCAATAACGGAAGTTGTTCTTATAGTGCGAGTACCAGGCTTCGAAGCCGCTAAAGAAGGCGGCGATGAGCGTAGCCGCCGCGAAATGCTTCTGAAAGCGACCTTCGCGAAGATCCTGACGCCATGCGATGGACTCATGCCCGAGAGGCCCGCTTAGCAAGTGCCCGGAATGGCCGGCTTTGGGGAGCGCAATGGCGGGCGGATCCGCCGCATCGCGCAGAAAGGAGGCGACCAGCCCCAGATAAGCCGCCATACCGAACAGCAGCGGCGCGAATATCGGCGGGCCCATGATGATGTTGGTGAGGGGGAGCCGCCATCCACCAGGTTTTCGGGCGACACCGCGTACGTGGTAGTAGAAGCCGATGCCGGAATTGGCCAGGCTGATGGCGCTTACGAGCCTGAGTGGATGGCGAGCTACCCAACGGTTTCGAAAACCGAGCAGGCCGCAAGCTGTAAGGATGGCGCTCGAGATGACCGGCGTATACATGACGCGGCGGCTGTAGCTGCCGCGCCAGTGCTCATAAGCTACTTCAAGGCCGCTCAGCGCGGCGGAGAGGCCTGTTATCAGAGATAGCCAGGTCTGAAAGCGACCTTCTCGTATGCGTATGTCGGCGATTTCGACGTCGCGCAGGAGCGCGGGTCCGAGTGGTTCCTGTTTAGCGGGTTGCAGCAGAGCGGGAGCGGCGGCCATTAGAAGTTCACCCGATGGCTTTCGACATCTTTGCGGCGGACCTCCCAACCGAAACCAGGACGGCTGCGATCCGGGCGCAACATGCCGTTCCGTGCGATGATCGCGCCTTCGAGGAACCGGCTCTCAATGCGGGCATGGTCGTGGAAGTATTCGACATTGGACGCGCGCGGGATTGCGCAGGCCACGTGCGCGTGGAGACTGGGGGCGGTATGGGCGGAAAGCGGATAGCCAAACCCTTCGGCTACGCCGGCCGCGAAAAGGAATCCGGTCACTCCGCCGCAACGTGTTCCATCGGCCTGCATGACGTCTACCGCCTGATGCTGCAGCATGCGGCGGAAGTAAAAGGCGTCATAACCGTATTCACCGGCGGCTATATCCATTCCGGCGGGAGCGCGATCGCGAAGGAGGCGAAGGCCATCCAGATCATCAGAGGAAACGGGTTCTTCAAACCAGACCACGTCGAGATCGCGGAAGCGTTCGGCGAAATCGAGGGCCTGCTTGCGGGAGTAAGCGCCATTGGCGTCGACGAAGAGCCGAACGTTCGGACCAATGGCATCGCGCGCGACCTGAACGCGATGCAGGTCCTGATCCGGATGCGTTCCGATCTTCATTTTGACGGCGCGAATGCCTTCTTTGGCCCAATTCGAGAACTGGTTGCGCAGCTGGTCGTCGGTGTAGGAGGTAAAGCCACCGCTGCCGTAGGCCTCGATTTCTTCGCGGGCGGCGCCGAGAAGATTGAGCACGGAGGTCTTCAGGAGCTTACCTTTTAAATCCCAGAGAGCGACGTCTACCGCTGAAATGGCCATAGAAGAGACGCCCGGGCGGCCGGAACCGCGAATGTGGCGCGTGAGCGTGATCCAACGAGCCGGAGTATCGATCGGGTTCGCGCCGATCAGGCGTTTCGAAAGATGCGAACGGATGAGTTCTGCGGTAGCGCGATCGGCATAGGTGTAGCCGGTGCCCGACTGATCGCCCGCGCGGATTTCGACGACGACCCAGGTCGTGGAATCCCAGGCGAGAGTGCCGTCGGCTTCGGGCGAATCGGTCGGGATTTCGTAACAGGCTACATCAATGGCATCGATAGCAGGCACTATTCCCCGGGACCGTTCTCAGACGAGTTCGCGAATTTTCTCGCCGGCGATGTCGCGAATGATGGAGCCTGCGTCTTTTTCGCCGCGCGCGAGGGCTTCGGCGAAATGAAGCGCCTGGCTGGCGTTGATCTTCGCCGGCATAGGAGGCGAATCGGGATCGACGACAGCTTCGATCAGCACGGGGCCTTCGGTTGCGAGCGCCTGATCGAGAATGGCTCCGCAGCGCCTGGGGTCTTCAATGACGAAACTCGAGACGCCGATGGCTCGCGCGACACCGGCGAAATCAATGGGCTGCAGATCGCACACGTACTCGGGATTTCCGAGAAATACCATTTGTTCCCAGCGGATCTGGCCCAAGGCATTGTTCTTGATAACGACGATACGGACCGGCAGCTTGTACTTGACGCAGGTGGCGAGTTCGCCGATCAGCATGGTGAGGCCACCATCGCCAACAAATGCGAACACCGGCCGGTCTTTATGGGCCGCCTGCGCGGCGACGGCGTAAGGAAGTCCGCAAGCCATGGTGGCGAGATTGCCCGAGCAGGAATACATCTGGCCTTTTTTTGCGGGAATCTGACGAGCCCAAAAGGTGGTGATGGTTCCGGAATCGCTGGTAACGATAGCGTTCGACGGAATGCGCTTGCCGAGTTCGTAAGCCACCACTTGCGGCTTCATCGGCATACTCATGTCGGTTGAGCGGGTGAGCATCAACTCGTTCCAATCCTTCATGCCGGACTGCGCTTTTTCGAGAAAGGAGCGATTCTCCTTGCGCTTCACGCGATGGATCAACTGGCGAAGCGTATTGCGGCTATCGCCCACGAGGCCGACTTCGACGGGATAACGCAAGGCGATGCGGGTAGGATCGAGATCGATCTGAATGGCGCGCGCCTGACCGGGCTTTGGATAGAACTCAATGTAAGGGAAGCTGGCGCCGACGATAAGAAGCGTGTCGCAGTTCTGCATGGCTTCCATGGAAGGCGCGGTGCCAAGCAGGCCAATTCCACCGGTGGTGTAAGGACTTTCGTCCGGGACGCACGCTTTACCGAGAAGCGCTTTGACGATCGGCGCGCCGAGAGTTTCGGCCAGCTCTAGAAGCTCATCACCGGCGGCAAGAGCTCCCTGTCCGGCGAGAATCGTGATTTTCTTGCCGGCGTTGAGAATTTCGGCGGCTTCATTCAGATCTTCTTCGGGAGGGATGCGAGCGCTTCGCGCGTAGACGCTGGCGTTGTGGCCCTTTTTATTACGTTTCGAACGCTCGTCATCCTCGACCTTTTCGTCCTGGATGTCGACGGGAGTGGTGATGTGGGCGACGCCCCTGCGCGCGAGAGCGGTACGGCAGGCGAGCTCGGCGACGTTGCGCATGTGGGCGGCTCCCATGACGCGCTCGTTATAGACGCAGACGTCCATGAAGAGCTTATCGAGCGCGACGTCCTGCTGAGTATGAGTGCCGATGAGATCGTGAAACTGGAGGCCCGTGATGGCGAGTACCGGCTGGCCGTCCAATTTGGCATCGTAGAGGCCGTTCAGGAGGTGGATGCCGCCCGGACCGGAAGTCGCGAGACAAACGCCGATTTTGCCGGTGAATTTGGCCCAGGCGCAAGCCATGAAGGCCGCCGCTTCTTCGTGCCTGACCTGGATGAAACGAATTTTGTCCTGATTTTTGCGGAGCGATTCGATGATGCCGTTTACGCCATCGCCGGGGATTCCGAAAATCGTATCGACATCCCAGTCGATAAGAGTTTCAACGAGTACGTCTCCAGCCGTTTTCGCCATCCGGTTCGTATCTCCAATCCAAAAGTAATGCGGTGGCTGCGAGAACGTCTGTTCTCAAAAGAACTAAGGATAGGCAGGGACGAACGATCACGCACGAGACGGGTTTGCGCGTCCGGAATTCGGTTTCGCCTCGCACATTTCGTGGGGCGTCACCTGGAAGTATGCACGCGGAGTTGCCTGTTGCGATTGCCGGATTGTGCGAGTGACGTTTACGCGTGGCGCCGTTATAATGGCCGCCAGCTTGTCTTAATACGTGATTGAACGGCTCCCCGGAATGAAAGAGTGAGGCCGCCCAGGCGTATTACAGCGGAAAGTAGCCATGAACCGAAGAAATTTTGTGCAGTTAGTGGGCGCTGGCGCGGTAACAGCCGGAGCGCATGCGGCGAACGCGTCTGTGGCGGTCCGGACTGAGGCCGGCTATGCGCCGGGTCTGGCGGTTACCTCGGCTGTGCGCGAATTGGAAAGCTCGCTCACGGCTGCCGGTATTGGCTCGGGGCAAGGCGCCGCGAGCAGCCAGTTTCAGATCGAACTGCGTCGACCGGATGCGCGGTTCGGGCCGGAGAGCATCGAAATCCGCGGAGCATCATCGGGTCTGGCTGTTTCGAGCGGAAACGAGCGCGGGCTGGTTTACGCGTTGCTCGACCTGGCAGACCGCGTGCGCGGGGCGAAGGATCCCATCGCGGAACTGAGGTCCGCCGTTACGTCAGAGAAGCCCGCGCTTCGGGTTCGAAGCATTGCGCGGCTGTTTACGAGCGACGTGGAAGATAAGCCCTGGTATAACGACCGCGAGATGTGGCCTCAATATTTCGCGATGCTGGCCGAGAATCGGTTTAACCGGTTCCACCTTGCTTTCGGAATCGGTTATGACTTCCTGCAGAACGTGACGGATGCTTACTTTCTATTCGCGTATCCGTTTCTGCTGGAGGTTCCCGGGTACAACGTTCGCGCGACTCCGCTGCCCGATGCTGAGCGGGATTCGAATCTCCGGATGCTGAAGTACATCAGCGAGCAGGCCGTGGCGCATGGACTCGATTTTCGGCTTGGCTTGTGGATGCATGGCTACAAATGGCTTAACAGCCCGAATCCGAACTACACAATCGAAGGTGTTAACGCGGAGAACCACGGCCCGTACTGCCGGGATGCGTTGCGCTTGCTGCTGAAGCAATGCCCGGCTATCAGTGGCGTGACGTTTCGGATCCATGGCGAGAGCGGCGTGGAAGAAGGCAGCTTTCAGTTCTGGAAGACGGTATTCGACGGCGCGGCGACCTGCGGGCGCAAAATCGAGATCGACATGCATGCCAAGGGCATGAATCAGGGAATGCTGGATGTCGCGGTGGCTACCGGGCTGCCGGTGACGGTTTCTCCAAAGTACTGGGCGGAGCACATGGGAATGCCGTATCAGCAGGCAGAGATCCGGGAGCAGGAGCGCCCAAAGCCGGGAAAAAACGGCAGCGCGTTGATGAAATACAGCTCGGGTTCGCGGAGTTTTCTGCGCTATGGATACGGCGACCTGTTGCGCGAGGATCGCAAGTGGGGCGTGATGACGCGAGTCTGGCCAGGCACGCAGCGATTGTTGATTTGGGGCGATCCGGTGACTGCGGCAGCGCACGCGAGAGCGTTCGGATTCTGTGGAGAGGACGGGGTCGAGATCTGCGAGCCGCTTTCGTTCAAGGGAAGACGCGGATCCGGAAAGGCGGGCGATCGCTGCGGATATGCTGATGCTTCACTGCGCACGCGGTGGGACTGGCAGAAATTTGAATATACATACCGCGTTTGGGGCAGGATGCTTTACAACCCGGCGGCCAGGCCCGACCAGTGGCAGCGTGGGCTGAAACGACGTTTCGGTGACGCTGCTCCGGCGATGGAGACTGCGCTGGGCAATGCGAGCCGGATACTTCCGATCGTGACGACGGCGTATTGTCCGTCGGCTGCGAACAACAATTACTGGCCGGAAATGTATCTGAACCAGGCGATTACGGCGCCGAATCCGAAAGAGCCTTATACGGATAGTCCAGCGCCGCGCGTTTTTGGGAACGCTTCGCCGCTCGATCCGCAGATGTTCGATCGAATGAACGATTTCGCGGATGCGCTCTTATCGGGCGAGCGGCGCGGCGCGTACTCGCCGGCAGAAGTCGCGATGTGGCTGGATCGTCTGGCTGAAACCGCAACAAGAAATCTGGAGGATGCGAGTAAACGCGTTCGTGACAAAAAATCGCCGGACTTCCGGCGGTTTGATATCGACGTTCGGATTCAGGCGGGGCTGGGCCGCTTTTTCGCCGCCAAGCTGCGGGCGGGGATTCTGTACAGGATCTACGAGCGGACAGGAAGCAGAGATGCGCTGACGCAGGCAGTGGCCCAATACAAATCGGCGCGGGCGACGTGGGCTGAGCTGGCGGAGCAGGCGCGCGGAGTCTATATGGCTGATATTACAGTGGGCGAACATCCGCAGCTTCGCGGGCACTGGCTGGACCGGCTGCCTGCGATCGACGCCGATATCGAAGCAATGGCGGAGAAACTGAAAGCTGCGGCAGGGGAATCGAGTTCCAAAGCGACTGCGGCGATCGCCGGAGTATTGGGTCCGGCCCGACGCCCCGAGCAGCACCTGGCGCATACTCCACCGGCGCGGTTCCGACGGGGCGAGGCAGTCAGCATTGAAGCCGCAATGAAGGATGCAGCCGCGGTGCGGCTGTATTATCGCCGCGTGGACCAGGCCGAGAGATGGGTGAGCGCGGATATGATTAACCGCGATGGGCGGTTTGCGGCTTCGATTCCGGCCGATTACACCAACTCGCCGTTCCCCCTTGAGTATTACTTCGAAGTGCGCGCAACAAACCGGGCTCCCGGGACATATCCGGGATTCCAGCCGCTACTGAATAATCAACCCTACTTTGTCATCAGGCAAGAAGGGGCAAATACGGCGAAAGCGGCGGGGAGTCCTCCCAGCGCCGCCTTGACCGCGTGATTGTCCAACAGCGCGCTATTTGTTCTCGGATTTTCCGGCAGTATGAGTGTGGTGATGAATATTGCCTTCCTTGTCCCGGTATTCGCGTTTCTTGAGATCGGCAGACTCCGACTCTTCACTTCCGCTATGGCTTCCCGAGGCGCCCGCGGCACTCGTCCGAGTTCCGTGAGATTGACTCGATTCTCCCTTTCCATCTGATTTTGTGTGGCGATAGGGTTCTTCAGTGCTCTTATGGGGATGTTTTCCAGTTCCTTTTTCGTCTTGCGGCATGAGAGATGGTCTCCTGCTCCCCAATGTACGGCGAAGGCTGAGCACTGTCATTGGGTACATGGCGAATTGTCGCTTCGCGACGTGGTTGTAAGGCGCACAGGCATGCGAGCACAAGCCCGTTGTAACAGGAAGGCCGAACTCAGAACTTCCGAGACCACTCTTTGGGCCAGCGTTCCACGACTACCTTCTTATCGGTGTAGAATTCTACGCCGTCTTTTCCCTGGCCATGAAGAACTCCCAGGAAGCTATCTTTCCATCCGCTGAATGGGAAGTAAGCCATGGGTGCGGCGACGCCTATGTTGACTCCGATATTTCCGCATGGAGCATCGTAGCGAAACTGGCGCGCTATCGCGCCGCTCGACGTGAAAATAGACGCCTGATTTCCGTAAGCGCTGCCGGCAAGGATGCCTATTGCCTCATCAAGGGTGTTGGCCTGCTGAATTGCGAGAACCGGCCCAAAGATTTCCGTTCCGGTCAGCTCATTGTTCCGGCCAACACCAGTAAGAATCGTAGGTCCGAGGAAAGAGCCCTTTTCGCCGCCGGCGATACGAGGATTTCGTCCGTCGAGGATGGCGTTTCCGCCCTGCTCGAGACCTTTGCCGATCAGTGACTCGATTCGCGACTTGCTGGTTGGCGTGATCACGGGTCCCATCTGTACCGATTCATCGAGACCGTTGCCTACCTTCAGGCCAGACGCAATACCGACGATATTGTCGGTGAATTGCTTCGAAGCGTCGCCGACAGTAATTACGGAAGAGACGGCGAGGCATCTCTGGCCCGCGCAGCCGAAGGCGCTGTCACTGACGATCTTCGCGCTCATCCCGAGATCGGCATCGGGCATAACAACAACGTAGTTTTTGGCGCCACCCTGGCACTGCACGCGCTTTCCATGAGCAGACGCTTCCGCGTAGACATAGCGGGCGACCGGGGTGGATCCTACAAAGCTGATGGCGCGTACCTGTGGATGGCGAAGCAGCGCATCAACGGCTGGTTTTGCACCAACCACCAGGTTGACTACGCCTTTCGGCAGGCCAGTCTGGTGAAGCAGATCTACCAGCAAGCGCGCAGTAAGGGGTACTCGCTCGGACGGCTTGAGGATGAAAGTGTTGCCGCAGGCGATCGCGTACGGCAGGAACCACAAGGGAATCATGGCCGGGAAATTGAAGGGCGTGATAGCGGCGGTGACGCCCAGCGGCTGCCGAATCATGATTTCGTCCAGCCCGCTCGCCACGTCTTCCAGGTTGTAGCCCTGCATCAGCGTGGGGATGCCGCAGGCGACCTCGACGTTTTCGATTCCACGCTGGAGCTCAGCGCGCGATTCGGCGAAGGTTTTGCCATTTTCCTGAGTGCAGATCTGCGCGATTTCAGAGGCATGTTGCTCCAGCAGAGCACGAAAGCGAAAGAGAAACTGAATACGATTTTGTGGAGGCGTGCGCCGCCAGCCTGGGAAAGCCGCAGCCGCGGCGGCGACCGCGGCATCCACATCTTCCGCGCCCGCCAGGGGTAACTCGGCGAGAGATTCGGCCGTAGCGGGATTATGGACTACGAAAATTTCAGGGGATCGGCCGGGCAACCATTCGCCGGCAATACAGTTAACCGCACGATCACTGAGCGCAATATTCACTAGAGACCTGCTTTCAAATAGTTATCGAGTCAAATCTATCATCGCCGCTGGTACACGCCGCCCGCGGGCGGCGCGGCTCACCGGCAGGTTGGATTAGTAGCGGCGGTCCGGCGCGAACTACGAAGCACATCCATATTCGAAGCGAAGTAGCACGCTTCTCATATCCGCCCGACATTGTTGAAAAGATCACGACAGCAAAAATCATCCCGGGAGACTTTGAGATATACTTCGTCGCGGGCTTCGGGGCGACAAACAAATCCCGCGCAGTGGCTGGCGTCGCATATTCGCGCTTGTCAGGTAAAGGAACGAATATCCAGCGCCGCCCAGCACCGCCCGTTGGGAGATAAGTCCACCGCTCCAGGTCGGAAGCGGGAGAAGTATGACATCGGGCTTTCGTTCCATCCTCAAAATCGTTCAGGCTGTCTTTGTACTCGGTTTCGTGGCCTTTACATGCATGGGACAGGAGTACAGGGCGCGTATCCAGGGCGTTGTTACTGACCCGTCTCAATCCGCGGTACCGAACGCTACGGTGACTTTGCTGAATACGAAAACGGGAGTACAGACGGTCAGAAAAACCAGCGACACAGGTTTATATGTGTTCGATCTGGTGGATCCGGGCACCTACACACTAACGGTGGACGCTCCGGGCTTTGGCAAATTCGTTCAGGAGAATATCGGGGCGGAGATGCGCGCAGATATCACGGTGAACGCGCAGCTTAAAGCCGGCACGGTGCAGGAGAGCGTCACGGTCTCAGCCACGCCCAGCGCGGTGGAGTTCAACTCCAGCAATCAGGACCAGACAATCGATTCGACGATGGCGCAGGAGACGCCGCGCTTCGATCGAAATCCCTTCAAGCTTTCTTTGCTTGCGCCGGAGGCGATCAATACGCGGGGCGAGGTGTTGCCGTTTCTATCGTGGTCGGCGAACAGCGTGGATCTTGGAGGCGGTACCAACCTGAAGAACGACCTTCAGGTGGATGGTAGCCCGGTAGGACTGGGGCATAAGTTCAGCCTGCCGCCCAATATGGATGCCGTGCAGGAAGTGACGGTTTCGCAGAACAGCGTGGATGCGGAGCAGGGCCATAGCGCCGGCGGAGTCATTTCGATGACTACCAAGGCCGGAACGAATGAGTGGCATGGAGACATGTTTTATCTGGGTCGGTATCCATGGCTGAATGCGGAGGCCGACCGAACCAGGTTTAGCCAGAATGCCCAAAGGCAGCACACGATCGGCGCTACATTGGGCAACCCGATTATAAAGAACAAGCTCTTTAATTTCGCGTCCTTCGAGTACTGGAAAGTCGGAGCGCCGAGCAGTTTCGTCACCACCGTGCCAACGAGTCTGGAGCAACAGGGGAATTTTTCTCAGTCCTATAACATCAACGGCGGACTCCGCACCATTTACGACCCATGGTCCACGGTGACAGATGCCGCAGGCAACGTAAGAAGGACTCCTTTCCCGGGCAACACTGTGCCTGGGAGCCGGCTCGATCCAGTTGCCGCACCGATGATGAAGCTGTTCTGGCCGGCGAATAATCCGGGTGACAACATTACCGGCGTGAACAATTTCAAGCACGGCTACACCGATGCGTGGAATTACTATAACTTCGCCGATCGGGTCGACTGGAATATCAATGAAAGATTCAAGGTCTTCGGCAGGGTAGGGCACTATCACACGACGGATATCACTTCAAACCCGACGCCGAACAATTCACCGCTTTACGTGCCGAGCGGCTCGCTTCGCTCAGCAACTCAGGTGGCCTTCGACGGTGTCTGGACCATTAGCCCAACTACGATTTTCGATGTCCACGGCGACTACCACAGCGTGATCGACGCCTTTGTTTCCACGCCGCTCGGTGGCAACGGATGGGCATCAATTTGGCCAAACAATAACTGGTATCAACCCTATTTTACGAACTCGCCCGGCGTTCCCATCTATTTTCCGAACCTGCACATCGGCGGCAACAGCTTCGGCGGCCAGGGCTTCTACTGGGACCAGAGGCCAAAGGGCGAGGCTCTGAACGTGAAGCTTTCACACCAGACGGGCTCGCACTTCCTGAAGGCTGGTTTTGAGTACCGTGAGTCTTATGGGCCTGAATTCGTCTCCAATACATCACAGTTCTTTTTCAATACGGCTGTTACAGCAGATAGCTACATCAATCCAAACACTCTTGTGAATGGCGATCAATGGGCAACCTTCCTGCTGGGAGCACTCGATAACCGGACCGAAATGGTCGGTGGGCCGGTGCCGAAGCCAATCACGAACTTCTACGGGATGTACTTTCAGGATGACTGGAAGATCACCCGCAAACTGACGCTCAACCTGGGTCTCCGAAACGAATACGAGACGGCATGGCACGACACGTCGCACAATCTTTCGCAGGCCATGGACCTCTCCGCTGCTGTTCCGGAAATTCAGGCGAACCCGCCTTCCATGCCGGGGCTCGCGAGTCAGCTTGTGGGAAACAGTTTCTGGCACTTTACCGGCGCCTGGCGGTTTACCACGCCCGGCCATCCCGGTATGTGGGACCCGCCTGCTCTGGCGCTCGCGCCACGCGCCGGCTTTGCGTTTGCGATTAATGACAAAACGGCGTTGCGTGTAGGCTATGCACGATACGTCGTCCCGACGGAATACAATTTCACCGCCGCTCCGTTCGCCGGTTTTGAGGATATCAACTTCCTCGAGCCGCCAAACTTCGGCATGTTCGGATATCAGTTCACTGCGCCCCTTCTACAGGGCGTACCGCAGCAGACGTTCGCGGATCCTTATCCAGCGGCAACCAATCCGCTACTTCCGAACTTCGGTCCGGTTGCAGGTAAGGCGCTCGGCACGAACGTGGGGCGCGGTGGAGAGAACCTGCTCTGGTATCCCCAGAATTTCTCGAAGGCCTATAACGACCGCATCAATATAAATATCCAGCGGCAACTGCCAGGTGGATTCGTGGCGGCGTTCACGTATTTTCTGAACCTCGGCCACCAGCACTACACGAAGGAGTTGAACGCCATCAATCCGAATCTGCAGGTTCAGTATGCCAACAACCCGAGCTTTTTAAACCAAACTGTGACGAATCCGTTCTATCACTATCTGAATACGACGGTGAATAACGGCCCTTACTATAATGAGCCGACGCTGCCGCTCTCCTCGCTTCTGGTTCCGTATCCGATGTACGGGCCATTGTTCCAGGTCGGCACCTGCTGCGCGCTCGAACGCTATAACCAGTTGCAGGTGAGAATACAGCGAGCTTACGCGAACGGCTTCAATTTCTTGTTCACGTATGTTTATATTAATGAACGAACGCAGATCAACGACTTCAACGACCTTACTTACTACAGCAACACCTTTCAATGGCAGGACAGTAACCAGCCGCGGCATCGATTGAATGCGGTTTTCACGTATGAGCTGCCCTTTGGCGCCGGGCGCAGATACCTGGCGCACACTTCAAAGGTGGTGGACGCGGCAGTCGGCGGCTGGAAGATCACGCCCGTGATTCAATACACGTCCGGCGATTATCCCCAGTTCACAAATTCGAACAACGGAAATCTGATTGTCACCGGGAATCCGTGCGTTTCGAATCCAACGCCGGGACGGTGGTTCAATACGTCCGTGTTTCAGGCTCCGCCCGCGAATACGTATGTGCTTCGTACTAATCCGCTTCAATACGGCTGTCTCACCGGGCCGGCGTTCTTCGATATCGACGCCAGTCTGGCCAAAGACTTCCACATCACGGAGAAGTTCCGCGCCGAGCTTCGCATGACGGCTTACAACGCATTGAACAATTTGAACCGCGGCGATCCGGATACGAATATCTATGACTCGACATTCGGACAGGCGTTGTACCAGGGTTCTCCAGGCGGCACCTTCGGAGCCCAGGGCGGAACTGCCGCAAATATCAGCGGCCGCCAGGTGGAGCTGATGTTCAAGCTTCTCTGGTAGGTAAGACGGCTGGCTTGATTTGAAGGGCTGCGAGATCGTTCGCGGCCTTCTCCGGGTATACTCGGATTCGTTCGAGTTCGGTGGCCATGGGTTCCCTTTCGCGGCGCAGTCTGCTCGGCCTTCTGGGCGCACTTCCTGTGCGCGGCGGCGGAGCCGAGGGGCAGGGAATGGCTACGCGCAACGCCAAGGCGTCGCCGCGGCCGAAGTTTTCCGGGATGCCCTTCGGAGCGCGGTTTACCGATGTCGCCCGGCAGGCGGGGCTTACCCGGCCAGTGATCTCCGGACATTCCCGGAGCGCGGACTATGTGCTCGAAGCGATGAGCTGCGGCGCCGCGTTCCTCGACTTCGACAATGATGGCTGGGTCGACATCCTTGTGCTGACAGGTTCGCGATTCGGGGATCCACCCGCTGATGCTTCGAACAGGCTATACAAGAACAACCGGGACGGTACTTTCACGGACGTCACCCAGGCGGCCGGCCTGTTTCGCGCCGGTTATTTTTACGGGGTGACGGTCGGAGATTACAACAGCGACGGTTTCGAAGATATTTTCCTGACCGGCTGGCCGCAGGACGTTCTTTTTCGCAACAACGGCGACGGCACATTTACCGACATCACAGAGCGGGCGGGCCTGCTGAATGTGAAACCGCGGTTTGGCTCGGGCTGTTGCTTTGTGGACTACGATCGCGACGGTCGTCTGGACCTGTTTGTATCGAACTACCTGACCTTTGATTTCGACACGACGCCGCGGGCGGGTAAATCGAATGAGTGCAACTCACAGGGAGTATTCTGCGGGCCACGCGGCCTGCCTTATGGCCATCACTCGCTCTATCACAATAAGGGCGATGGGACGTTTACTGACGTGACGGCCGCAGCGGGCATCGACAAGGTTCCGGGCGGCTACGGTCTGACGGCGGTCGCGGCGGATTTTGACAACGACGGCTGGCCCGATATCTATCTGGCCTGCGATTCGACGCCGAGTCTGCTGTTCCGCAACAACCATAACGGCACATTTTCCGAGCAGGGACTGGACCGCGGCGTCGCACTCAGCGATGACGGAATGGAGCAGGCCGGTATGGGTGTTGCGATTGGCGATTTTCGCCTCAAGGGAAGCCTCGACATCATCAAGACGCACTTTGCAGCTGATACGCCAGTGCTTTATATGAACGACGGCAAGGGCGAGTTCACGGATGCGACGATCCGCTCCGGGCTGGGCGTGGAAACACGGTATGTCGGTTGGGGAGTGGGCTCGGCGGACCTGGATAACGACGGCGCCCCGGATATCTTCTGGGTTACCGGCGGTATCTATCCCGAAGAGCAGGAGCATTATGCGAGCCCACGGCTGATCTTTCGCAATCTGGGAAACGGACGGTTTGAGGAATTGCCGGGATTGGGTGGTCCCGCGATGCAGGAGATGTATTCGAGCCGAGGTTGCGCGTTCGGAGATTTCGATAACGACGGCGACGTGGACGTGCTCATCATTAACCACAATGCGCCCCCTTCGCTCCTGCGGAACGACCTCTCCGGAGGAAACCATTCGATACAAATCAAGCTGACGGGCGTCGCGTCCAATCGAAGCGCGATCGGCGCGCGCGTCACGGCGTCTTATGGGGGCAGAAAACAGGCGCAGGAAGTGCTGAGCCAGGCGTCATACCTTTCCTGCAATGACCGGCGGCTTCACTTCGGGCTTGGCGCAGCGACAGTTGCAGATATTGAAATCCGTTGGCCCGCCGGACGAGTGGAAATCGTGAACGGTGTCGCGGCGGATCAGCGAATTCATGTGACCGAAGGCAGGGGGATCACACGCCGCGAGAAGTACGAGCGGAAATCGTGACGCGGTGGATTCCGGTGCTGGTGTGTGCAGGATACGCGGCCGCTCAGAATGCGTCTGTGGAACAGGCCTGGAGTCTGTTGCGGCAGGGGCGCAGACCGGAAGCAATCACTCTGCTACGCGGGGTCATCCGCGAAAAACCCGCCAATGCCGATGCGCACTTGCTGCTCGGAAGCGTCCTGATGGAAGATGGACAGCGCGAGGAATCGATCGCGCAACTGATGGAGGCTGTGCGCCTGCGGCCGCGCTCGGCGCAGGCGCAGAACGCTCTGGGCGAGGCGTACAACGCGTTCGATGATCCGAAGGCCGCGCGCGCTCCCTTCGAGAAAGCCATCGCGATCAATCCGAAGTTCGCGACCGCGCGCATGAACCTCGGTTCCGTGTTGATCCAGACGGGAGATCTCTCCGCGGCGTCCGCGCAGCTCGACCGGGCAATTGCGCTGATGGCCGATAAGCAGGATGGTGCTTATGCCCGCTATCTGCGGGCGAAGATTCACACCGAACGGGGAGAAACGGAAAGGGCAATCGCTGCTCTGAAAAAGGCCGTTGAACTGGAACCCGATTTCGCTGAAGCGTGGTCAGATCTGGGGGACGCTTACAAGAGACTTCAGGACGATGCTCACGCGCTCACGGCGTTCGAACGCGCCGTCAGGATACGGCCTGATGACGCGGTCGCACAGACCCGGCTTGCGAACCAACTGCTGGCTATGGATCGCGGGGATGAAGCCGTCGAGCATTTCGAGATTGCGCAGCGCCTGAGCCCTTCGGATCAATCGGTTTTAAACGGACTTCAGCGAGCGCTCCGGAAAGATGGCCAGCAGGAGAAAGCCGATGAAGTAAAGAAACGGCTCGCCGAATTACTTCACGAAAAGGATCTGAGCGACCAGAACTCCATGACCGCGATTCGCCTCAACAACGAAGCGGCGCGGCTTGAAAAGAATGGGGATTTGAGGGCTGCTGTAGAGAAATATCGGCGCGCGCTCGAACTTGACCCCGCGCACAACGGCATCCGCGTGAATCTTGCGGTGGCTTTGCTGAAGACGGGCGATTGGAAAGCAGGACTGGAACTGATGCGTGATGCGGTGAAGCGCGAGCCAAATAATGCAAAATTAAAAGCCGCTCTGGACGATGCGCTCGAGCAGGCGCCTGTGGAATTCGGCGGCAAAGGAAAAGCGCGGACGGCAAAGCAGCCGTGAGCGCCTTCAACCCGCGCGATCTGCCATGAAGGCCCGATCGACGAGTTCGATCAGCTTCGGGCTTCGATAATCCGGGCCGGGCGCGAAAACGGCGGGCTTTTTCGCAAGCAGGGACTCGGGGACAGTAGTCCAGGCGAGCGGGGCGGGCGAGGTGCGCACCACCGCCGAAGCGCGGTCAAGAAAGCGCAGGCTCGTCTCTTTGAAATCGTCCACGGCGCCATCCACCACCATCAGACACAGATCCGGTTTCACAAAGCGCAAAATGCTGTTGGATTCGACGATGGTGTTTTCCGCTGCTTCGAGAATGCGGCGCAACCGTGGCATCGCTTCCGCAAGGCCGCCGGCCGGGGTGCGAACCCAGTATGATTCCACAGCGCCGGCGGCGAGAAAACGGCCCGAATCGGTTCCGGGGTCCACTCCGGTTTCGCGGCTGATGGCCACGGGATGAACCGGATCCCGGCACTCGCACGGCTCTCCTGCGCGGGAGCAGACGCCGTGACCGTATTGCGTTACTTTGATGCCCGTCCAGTTGCGATCGCGAAGCGCGCTGATGATGCCACAGACTACGGATGTCTTGCCGATGTTGCGCGAATGTCCGCCGACCACCACGAGCATTCAGCCGCCTCCGCGCCGCTTTCCAAGCCGCGCGAGCGCCGCAAGCTGATTCAGATACTGTTTGAGCGGACGCGCCGGCGTACCCCATACCGGTTCCCCGGCGCGCACGATCTTGGATGTAAGGATGCCGGCGCCCGAACCTACCACGGCGCGTGCTTCGATGCGGGCCTTGTCTCCCACGCCGACCTGTCCGCCGATGACGGCGAAATCGCCGATGGTCACGCCACCCGCCAGCCCAGTCTGCGCCGCGATTACAACTTGGCGGCCGATGCGGCAGTTGTGCGCGATGTGGACAAGGTTGTCGAGTTTCGTGCCATCGCCGATGACAGTTGCGCCGAGCGTCGCGCGATCGATGCAGGTATTCGCGCCGATCTCCACGTCCGCGCCAATTTCTACGGTTCCCACCTGGGGTACCTTCCGGTAGGCGCCGGCAGCCATTTCAAAGCCGAAGCCATCGGCGCCGAGTACGGCGCCCGAGTGAACCACGGACCGGGCGCCTATGGAGACGCGATCATAGACAGTCACACGCTGGTAGAGAACGCAATCCTCGCCGACGCGAGCACCGCGACCGATGAAGGCGCCCGCGCCGATGCGCGTACGGGCTCCGATGAATGCGCCTGCGCGAATCACGGCGCCGGGGGCGATTTCCGCGGATGGATCGATGTGAGCGCCGGTTTCAATAACCGCCGACGGATGAATTCCGGGCTGTAGTTCGTCCGGCGGATACAGAACCGCCAGCGCCGCGGCGAAGTGGGCGCGCGGCGTTTCCGATTCGAGCACCGTGCGTGCGTCCGCGCCGCCCCAGGCTGGCGGCGCGATCAGGCAGCCGGCCTGCGAGCGATCGGCCGCCGGGAAGTATTTTGGCGCGGCGATGAACGAAAGGTGCCGCGGGCCGGCTTCTTCCAGCGTTGCGGCTGCTTCGAGCGGCGTTTGCGGGTCGCCGCGCAGAGTCAGTTTCAGTGCTGCCGCCAATTCTCCGGCTGTGATTGCAGCCATTCAACTCGATCCTGACACATAGGGCTGCGGATCAGCGATGTCGGCGGCGCGTTTTTGCACTTGCGCGGGGCTGATGGCCGCGTGCGTGGCGGATGATAAAGCTTATGCTCATCATTCACGTGCATGTTCATGTGAAACCGGACCGTGTGGCTGATTTCATTCAGGCCACCGTGGAGAATGCTTCAAACAGCGTGCGGGAACCCGGAATAGCGCGGTTCGACGTTATGCAGCAAAGCGACGACGCGACCCGTTTCGTTCTCACCGAGGTTTACCGCAGCGACGACGCGCCGGCCCGCCACCGGGAAACGGCGCATTATGCGAAATGGCGGGACACGGTGGCGGACATGATGGCGAAGCCGCGGTCCCGCGCGGAGTTCCGGAACGTGTTTCCCGCGGACCAAAACTGGTAAGCCAGGTCTTCAATCGTGCGTTTTGAATTCACTTCAGCCGGACGCATCATCTTTGGGCAGGGCGCAGTGAAGGAACTGCCGGACATCGCGGCGAGGTTCGGGCATCGCGTCCTGATTGTAACGGGACGCGACCGGCTGCGATATGCCGGGCTGATCGCCATGCTCGAGGGCAAGGATCTGGTTTGTACTCTGTTTCCGGTTATGGGAGAGCCCTCGATCGAACTCGTTCGCGAAGGAGCGGCATTGATGCGCGCGGCCTCCGCCGAACTTGTGATCTCTATTGGCGGCGGAAGCGCGATCGACGCCGGAAAGGCCATTGCGGCGGCCGCGGCGAATTCCGGAGACGTGCTGGATTACATCGAAGTGATCGGCCGCGGGCTGCCGTTCGAGAACGCGCCGCTGCCGTTCCTTGCTGTTCCCACAACGGCAGGCACGGGATCGGAGGTCACACGAAACGCCGTTCTCGGCTCAAAACAGCATGGCGTGAAGGCGAGCCTGCGCAGCGCGGCGATGCTCGCGCGAGTCGCTATTGTGGATCCCGATCTGACGATGGGCCTGCCCGCAGCGATCACCGCGAGTACGGGTCTTGATGCGCTCACACAACTGATCGAGCCGTTCGTCTCGATTCGCGCAAATCCGCTGGTCGATGCGCTTTGTCGGGAGGGGCTCCCAAAGATCGCGCGCGCACTGCCCCTGGCGTGGGAAAACGGCAGTAATCGAGAGGCGCGCGCCGCAATGTCGTATTCGAGTCTGCTTTCCGGCCTCGCGCTCGCGAACGCGGGTCTCGGGGTGGTGCACGGTTTCGCAGCGGCGATCGGAGGGACGTTCGATGCGCCGCACGGGAACATCTGCGCCGCGATTCTTCCGCATGGCATCGCCGCCAATCTTCGGGCGTTGCGGGCGCGCGCCCCGGAGAGTCCTGCGCTCGAGCGGTACCACGAAGCGGCGCGGCTGACCACAGGCGAATCCAGCGCATCGGCTGACGATCTTGTCTCCTGGGTGGCGAATCTGACGCAGCATTTACGAATCCCGGGATTAAGTGCGTGGCACGTCCGGGAACAGGACGTTGCGCCGATTGTGGAGCGGGCCGCCCGCGCCAGCAGCATGAAAGCCAACCCTCTGCCGCTCTCGGACTCCGAACTGGCGGACACGGTTCGAAAGGCGCTTTGATCGAACGTGCGCCGACAGCAAATCAAAACATGTACTGGATATCGGAGCCTCGTGTGGGATACGAAAATAGAATCCGCTCGAGATCCTGCGCGCCGTAACCCGCCGCAATGGCGACGGCGAAGACATTGATCAGCTCTTCCGCCTCATGGCCCAGCAGGTGCGCACCGAGGATTTTGCCGGTATCGGTTTCGACGAGGAGTTTCGAAGCGGAGCATTCTTCGGCCACCCTGCGCGATGAATACCATTCGGTGGAATCCCGCAGAACGGGTTTGAAGTTCACCCCGGCGGCTCGAGCTTCATCTTCCGTCATGCCCACGCGGGCGAGCGGGGGAACCGAGAACACCACGCTCGGAATAATGTGCGGCGTGAGCGGCTGAGTCTCCGGATTCAGGATATTCGCCGCGACTACGCGTCCTTCGTAGCCCGCTACCGGCGTAAGCTGAGGATTTCCGGAATCCGCACAATCGCCCGCGGCAAAAATGCGGGGATTCGAGACGCTCCGTAAAAACCCGTCGGTCTTCACTCCCTTCGGCGTGCGCTCCACGCCCGCCCGATCGAGTGAGAGATCGTCGATATTCGGCGTTCGCCCGGCCGCGTGCACAAGGAGATCCGCGGTGAAGCGCTCGCCACCCGCGAATACCGCTCCGGGTTCCACGCGCTCCACTTTCGTGTTCACGCGCAAGTCGATACCGACTTCGCGCGTGTGCGAGGCCAGGCGTTCCACCAGATCGGCGTCGAACCCGCGCAGCGGCCGCGGGCCGCCATCAATAATCGTGACTTTTGCGCCAGCGCGCGCCGAAAGATGCGCAAATTCAAACGCAATATAGCCGCCGCCGACGAACAGGACGCTTCGCGGCATTTGATCCAGATTCAGGAAGCTCTCGTTATCGATCAGAAGTTCCTCGCCGGAAATCCCCAGATGTGTGGCGCGCGCGCCACATGCAAGCGCAAAAGCGTTCGCGGAGATTTCCCGGCCATCCACTTCGATTGATTCGGGCGACTTGAAATGAGCGCGTCCCTGAATGCTCCCGATACCGTTGGCTCGAAAGTTGTCGATCGTGCGTTGCGGAACCGGGTCCGTAAAAATGCGTTTGAAGCGCATCAGTTCAGGCCAGTCGATGCGCGCGTCACCCGCCACTCCTTTGCCGCGCATCCGCCGAGCCCAATCGACGACGTCCCCTGCGCCCGCCAGCACCCGTTTCGGATCGCAGCCTCGCAGCGCACACGTGCCGCCGAACGGTTTTGAATCGATCACGGCTACGGAGCGGCCCGCCTCACGGCAGGTATAGGCAATTTGTGAAGCGGCGGACCCACTGCCGATCACCACAACGTCGAATCTTTCGGGCATGAAGCTATGTTGACAGCAGAATGTTCGCGCGATGGACAGGATTTGCGCTTATAGCCGTCGGCGCTATGGCGATGGCAGGCGTGCTCGGGCCGCTGGTGGATTATACCTATGGCATTACCTGGTGGGGAATCCTGATTGTCATCGATGAATGGAACTTTCGCCACCGCGGTTTGTCTTTGTGGCGGGTTGGTGGAGCGGCGCGGTTCGTTTTCGTTACTCTGCCTCTTTCGGCAATCTTCTGGATCTTCTTCGAGATGCTGAATCTCGCATCGCCTCAATGGCGATATCGCGGAGGGCTTGCCAGCGTCGGGGCGAAGGTTCTATACGGATTCGTGTCATTCGCTACGGTGATTCCGATTGTGGTTGAGTTTTATTGGCTGATCGCCGGCGAGTTCCGTCTGCCGCAAGCTCTGGTGAAGACGCTACGGAACTATTCGAAGGCGTTGGCGGTGGCGGGCGTCGCGCTCACGTTAATTCCGCTGGTGAATCATCGTTTCTGGCTGAATCAGGGAATGTGGCTCGCCCCCGCGCTTCTGTTTCTGCCGACCGCGCCCGCGCAACTCGGCCCGGTTACGCCCCACGCTCAAAGTACGGGCCGGCTGGCCGTGAACATCGCCGCCGCCGGACTTGCCGCGGGGTTGGTTTGGGAAGCGCTGAACCAGGTGTCACGAACGCATTGGGAATATCTGATCCTCCCCTCATGGCCTCACCTGTTTCAGATGCCATGGATCGGGTATATCGGCTTTGTTCCGTTCGCGTTCACCGTGCTGGTCGTTTATGTGTTGTCCACGCGAATTCCAGCGAACGCTCGCGCGGGCCTGGGCTTGTATGCCATCGCGTTTGCCGGACTCTATGTTCTCTCCGCGATCCTTTACGATCGCCGGGGAATCTGGGTCGGCTAGGACTTTCTCAGCAGTGGCGTGAGATAGCGCATCACCGTATTCGCCACAATTTCGGCGCCTCGGGACGTCGGGTGAATGCCGTCCCGCTGCATCAGGTTCGGATTCCCACCCACGCCATCGAGCAGAAAGGGAATTCGCGCAAGTTTGTAATGATTCGCGAGCGCCACATACATCTGCTCAAACGCATGTATGTACTCGGGACCGTAATTGCGTGGCAGCGTCATTCCCGCAAGCACCACCTTCGCGCCGGACGCCTGAATCGCCTGAATCATCTTTTCCAGGTTCGACTGCGCGGCCGAAACCGGTAATCCGCGCAGCCCGTCGTTTCCGCCGAACTCGAGAATCACGATGACGGGATGCGCCGCGAGAACGGAAGGCAGTCGTTCCACGCCGTCGGTGGTTGTGTCTCCGCTCACGCCAAGATTCACGACGCGGTATTTGTATCCGGCGGCGTCCAGATCGCGTTGCAGATCGTCAGGGAAACTCTGGCCGGGATCGAGTCCGAAACCCGCCGAAAGGCTGTCGCCGAATGCCGCGATGACGGGCCGGTGATCCTCGCTGGGTGCTGGCGCGGATGTTGCCGGAGACAATTCCGAAAGCGGGGCGGGGACCCGATTCGCGGCCTCGGTCGGCTCCGCTGCCTCTCCCGAGGGTTGCCGCCCGCGTCCGCACGCCACCAGCGAAACCGCAGCGGCCGCCGCGAGCATCCACTTTAGTGACACTGCCATAATCATGACAGACGCACGAGAGGAGCCACGGATTTCGTGAGCAGTACTGCGGACAGCGCAGAGTCGAGCGCCATCGTTGAAGTGATCGGACTCACCCGCACGATCCAGACTCCGACGCACCGGGTGGAAATTCTGCGCGGCATCGATCTCCGCATCGAACGCGGGCAATTCGCCGCGATTATGGGCCCTTCGGGCAGCGGCAAGAGTACGCTGCTCGGCCTGCTAGCTGGGCTCGATAACGCGACGAGCGGCCGCATTCTTCTGGATGGCGAGGACATTACCGGGCTTTCGGAAGATCGCATGGCCGAAGTGCGCGGGCGAAAGATCGGATTCGTTTTCCAATCGTTTCAACTGATCCCCACGCTTACGGCGGAAGAAAACGTTCTGCTGCCGGCCGAGCTGGCCGGCGCGGGCCCGGAAGCGGCCGGGCGCGCCCGGGAACTGCTGGATCGCGTGGGCCTGTCCGACCGTCTGGATCACTATCCCGTGCAGCTGTCGGGCGGCGAACAGCAGCGTGTGGCGCTCGCCCGCGCTTTCATCACGCGGCCGCCGATCCTGCTGGCGGATGAACCGACCGGGAACCTGGATGGCGCTACGGGACAGCATGTGCTCAAACTGCTGCTGGAATTGAATCGGGTTGAAGGCGCCACCCTTATCCTCGTCACGCACGATTCCAGTCTCGCCGCGCATGCCGACCGCATCATTACACTGCGCGACGGCCTCGTGGTGAGCGACGTGGCGGCTTCGGTGGCCCAATCGCTGCGAGGTTGATGTGGCGCGCCCCAGCCCATCTCGTACCGCGGCGAAAATCGCATGGCGGGAGACGCGCGCCAGTTCCGGGCGATTTTTCTTCGTGATTTTCGCCGTTGCAGCCGGTGTAGGCGCACTGACGGGCGTGCGCGGATTTTCACGCGCATTCCACACCATGCTGCAGCGGGATGCGCGCTCGTTCATGGCCGCGGATCTTACGGTTCGCACCTTCGCGCTTCCTTCCGATGCCCAGAGCCGGGTGATGCAGAAGCTTGCGGACGAGGGAGTGAAACATACGCAGGTGACCGAAACGCTCACCATGGCGTCGGCGAACAATTCGAATCCTCTGCTGATCTCGGTGAAGGCCGTGGATCCCGCCGTCTATCCCTTTTACGGGACCGTCAAGCTGGATCCGACGCAGGATCTGCGCACGGCCTTGAAGCCGGATGCGGTCGCCGTATCCGATGGCGTTCTCCTGCGCATGAACGCGCGCGTCGGCGATACGGTTCGGATCGGCGGCCAGGCGTTTCGCATCGTCGCTCAGGTGACGAACGAGCCGGACCGGATGACCGGCAGCATCAACGTGGGTCCGCGCGTGATGATTTCCCGAGCCGGTCTCGAGCGCACCGGCCTTCTTATTCCAGGCAGCCGGGCCGCGGAGCGTTATCTGTTCAAGGTTCCACCGAAGCTGAACATTCAGGCGGTGCGCGAACGCCTGCGGCGCGTGTTTCGCGAAGGGCTGATCGCGGATTACACGGAAGCGCATCCGCTCATCGAACAGGGGCTGCGGCAATCGACCACTTTCCTTTCGCTCGTCAGTCTGATCGCGCTGGTGATCGGGGCGCTCGGCGTCGCAACCGCGATCCAGGCGCATCTTCAGCAGCACATGGATTCGATCGCGATTATGAAATGCCTCGGCGCCAGGTCTTCGCAAGTGCTCCGGATTTATCTGATCCAGACAATCGGACTCGGGCTTGCGGGCAGCGCGGCGGGAATTGCGCTCGGCAGCGTTGTCCAGATGGCTTTTCCGCTGTTTCTCTCGCGTTATTTCCACATCACTTCAGCGCCGCGGTTCGATCCGCTTTCTGCAGTGCAGGGGCTCGCAGTGGGCATCCTGACGGTTCTGCTGTTTACGGTCCCGCCGCTGTTGAGCGTCCGGCGTATTCGCCCGGCTCTGATATTTCGCAGGGAAATGGCCGCGCCCCGGCAATCGCTGCGCGAGTGGTGGATTCGCGCCGCGGCGTCCGTGGCGTCGGCTGTTGTAATCCTCGTGTTTGTCGGGCTGCTTGCCGCGTGGCTGAGCGACAATGCCCGAACCGGCCGGTATTTCGCTACGGCGATTGCAGTCGGAATGGCGTCGCTTGCCGCCGCAGCATGGATTTTGTTGCGAGGTCTTCGCCTTCTGAGCCGGCATCTGCCGCGTCGCGCCGGGCCGGTGATACGGCAGGGCATCGCGAATCTGTACAGGCCGGGCAATCATGCGGGAGCCGCCGTGATGGCGCTCGGCGTTGGTGTGATGTTTACCGTGGCCGTGTGGATTGTGCAGCGCGGGCTCCTGCGGGATATCGTCCGTACCGCTCCGCCAGGCATGCCCAACGTTTATCTGCTCGATATGACGGCCTCAAACCGCCAGGCGGTTTACGATCTGCTCTCGAAACAGCCCGGCATCGAAGGCAGCCCTGAGATCGTGGGCGCGGTATCGGCGCAGATTCACTCGATCGATGGCGTCCCTTTCCGGCGTGAAGAGATCCGCGGCATTGGCCGACGTTATACGCGTACCATTTCCGTATCGGCGGCGGCGTCTGAGCCGCGATTCACCAAAGTTGTGTCGGGCGCGTGGTGGAGCGCCGGGTCGAATCCGGCCCAGCCCGAATGTTCAGTGGCCGAAGATGCCTCCAGAATTCTCAACCTGCATGTTGGTTCCGTTATCGCGTGGTCCACACCCATTCGCAATTTTGAGACGCGCGTGGTCGCGATTCACAAGAGTGAAAATGTCCGTCTGGTGGCTCGCATCGAGTTTTATCTCACGCCGGGCGTACTCGATGGCTTGCCCGCGATCTATTACGGCGGCGTGCGAGCGCAGGCGCGTTATGTGCCCGCAATCCAGAAGGCGGTATATGACCGTTTCCCAACTGTCACGGTAGTCAACATGGCGGAGGTTCTCGATATCATCCAATCGGTGGTGGACCAGATCTCGATGGTTGTCCGCTTCATCTCCGGGTTCTCGATCTTTGCAGGCGCCGTCATTCTGGCGTCGAGCGTTGCCGGCACGCGTTTTCGGCGGATTCGCGAAGTCGTCATTCTGAAGACGCTCGGAGCTACCCGAGGGCGCATCGCCCGGATCTTCTCGGTAGAGTTTCTGGTGATTGGACTGGTGGCCGGTCTGATGGGCGGTCTGCTGGCAGGGGGATTCGCATGGTTCGTCCTGAATGATCTTCTGCGAGCCGAAGCCCGCGTGGATGTCGTTCCGATGCTCACTTCCATTGCGGGAACGGCGGCCATCGCAATCGCCACCGGCTGGCTCGCCAGCCACCGCACGCTCGGTCAGAAGCCGCTCGAGATTTTGCGCGAAGAATGAGATTCGTCATCCTGCTTCTGGCCGCCGCTCAGGCGTTTCACCTGGATGTGGTGGATGCTCGCGGCAAAAAGCCGTCGGGCGTGGTTGTTGAAACGGGCGATGCCGCTTCGGATAACTGGCGAAAACTCGATATCACTCGGGCGAAGAAGGATTCCGTAATCGTGTGGCCCTTTGATGCCCTCGCTGCGGAGCCCGATGGGCCCGGCGCAGTGCAGGTCGCCGTGATCGAGCGTGGCGATTTGAAGGCCCTGGCGAATCCGCGGATCGCTGCTGATGTTGCCACGGGTGTTGTTCTCGGCCGCGAATCGCTGGAACACGCGGCGAAACGCACCGGATTTGACGCGGCGGCGTTGAAATCGGCCTTCACGTCACTGGCGAATGCGACGGACGATTACGCGGGCGGCGTGGGCCTGCTTTGGACCAGGCAGCCGGCGCGCGCCGCCGATCTTCTTGCGAGATCTCTCCGGGAACGCGAACGTCAGCTGACGCGCATACCGTCCGATATCTTCCCCGCCTCCCTGCTTGACGCAAAGGCGCTCTTCGATTCCGGGAAGTACGACGATGCCGCAGCCGTGTATCTCAAAGCTATGAAACTGCGTCCGTCCGACGCGGCGGTGCGTAAAGCGCGCGCCGAAGCGCTGACAAAAGCAGGGAAAGAGGACGCCGCCCGCGAGTTGCTCGAACAGCAGAAGTAGCTATTTCGAATCGTGGCGGACGCTCCGCAACCCGGGCCGCGGACCGTATAGGTTTGGCCGGCCAGATGCTGCCTGACCTGGTCAGCGGGGTCCGTCGCGGCCCAGCGCCGTTATTTTTCGAAATCGACGATCGCTTTGTCGAACAGCGGACGCGTGCGGTCCGGAGCGCCTCGCGGGAAATGCCAAACCAGATCGCCGCTCGCGAAACCAGCACGGCCGGATTTTTGGCGCAAGCTGGCCCGCGTTGTCCATTCGCCCAGTCCTCTTGCCCACAGTTCTACCGCTGCAGCCGCATCGCCGGCATGAAATCGCTCGCCGGATTGGAGCGATTCCGGGTTATCCACTGAATTGCGGCAATCGCCCCTTCTGCCGCTGTGATTGTTTTCTGGAGCGCGGCCGGATCGCAAAAAAATCCGGTAAAGAATTGGGCGCGCACCACATGATCGAATCCCGCGGCCAATCCGGACGGAACCAGCGCCAGAATCGCGATCGCCTCGGGGCAGGTAAATGGCAGGAGATTTTGGAAGGCGCTTCCATTCGGCTGACGCGTTGGAAACGGGTCCGAACCGCTGATTTCTTACTTCAGCACCTGCGCAAAGAAGTCAACCGCTCTGGAATCTTTCGACTGGCCAAGCCAGAACATGGCTTTCTTTCGCACCTGCGGATCCGGGTTGGATTTGGCCACTTCGATCAGCAGCGGAATGCCTTCGCCGTTCGGGATCTGCTGCAGCGCGAATACCGCGCGTTCCTTGACCGCGCGATCGGGGTCGCTGGCGGCGGCTCTGGATATGACCTCTGCGGTTTCACGGTTGCCCGCCTTCTGCGCCAGCCAGAACAAGGCCTGCCCGCGCACACGTGGATCTTTATCAGTGCGCGCAGTGTCGATGACCACCTGAGTGCCTCTGGGATCGCGGCTTTGCGAAAGCGCGAAGACCGCACGCTCACGCACCTTCGGGCTCGGGTCGGAGGAGAGCATCTGGCGAAGGCGGTCCACGCCCTTTGCGCCGCGCACTTGTCCGAGCCAGAAGGCCGTTTTTTCACGCAGGTAGTCCGGAGCCGGCGGCGCCGAGAGTTCGTCGAGCGCCCGATCGGCAGAAGCATCAGCGTGCAGCGCGATGGCGAACACGGCGTTGTCGTTTCGCGTTGTGGTCTGCTCGGCCTGGGATTTCAGCCAGGCGATGCTCTGCGCCGCCGGCACGTTCTCGATCCAGTAGAACGGCAGGCCGCCGGCGTCGAGCCGGCAATCGGGAGACGTAATCCGGAGCTTGTCTACACGCGAATTCTCAACGCGGATCAGCACTACTACGGCAACTTCACCTTCGAGCCGCACGGGCGCGTTCGCAGCGTGCCCGCCCTCTCCGTTTCCGTCATTCCAGCACATCGAGCCACGCCTGCCCGGGACCATTTGCTCCGAATACCCCACCCAGAATGGTCCTGCGCCCAACTGCTGGAGTTGCGACGCGAGCGACCCGGAAAACGCCTTTGTCTGCAAATGAGCATTTTCAATCTCCGGGCGTTGGGCGACTGCCGCCGTTGTAAAAATCGCCGCGAGGATCGCCACTGCCGGCAGGACTTTCATTTGAGCAGCTCCATCATGTAGTCGGTGGATTCTTTGCTATGCATCATCGCGAGCCGGGAGACGATATATTTCTTCCGCTCGGGATCGGCCTCTTTGCGGGCGAGCTCCACCAGAGTTTTCGCATCGCCGTGCGCGAAGAGCCCGTTGACGATCTCTTCCTTGTTTTCGGGCGACTGCTCGGAAGCATAGAGCTGCGCCGCCTGGGCTGCGTTTCCGGTGAACGCGAGTTGCCGAAGAGCGGCGCGGCGGAGTTCAGGATTCTTTTCGTTTTTCGCGATCTCAAACAACGTGTCTGAAGCAGGAGGGCCGTTGAGCGATCGGAGGATGGCCTTCTTCACGTTCACGTTATTTGTGGCCGCATAGATCCCAGCGAGTTCCTGCCGCGATTCCGGCGTGCCTGTCATTCCGATATAGCGAACCGCCCGTTCCTGCAGGTCAGGGTTTCCGGCTCCCTTCGCGAACTGGACCAGAACTGCCCTCGCCTGCGGGGATTTATTTTGCGTCAGTACGAACATCGCACGATCTTTAATTTGCGGCGAACTGGGACCTTTCAGCAGCCCGTCCAGCAGAGGAATTGCCCGCTCCGGATCCGCATTCATGACGGCGTTGACGGCCATCAGCTTCAGATCTTCATTTGCTTCCTGAGACGGCGCGACCGCTTTGCCGTTGCTTTGGCGGACCTCGACTTCGAGCGCCTGCGCATCTTTCACCCACGAGCTGTTGGGAAACTGCTGCCGCAGCGAGGTAAGAGATGCGAGCGCATCATCGCGCCGCCCGAGCCGGTTCAGCGCATACGCGCGCCAGTAGAGCGCGCCGTCGGTGCGCGATGCTTTGTTGTCGATCACGCGATCGAAATGAGCCAGTGCATCGTCGTAACGGCGAGCATCAAGCGCACGGGTTCCGGCGTCATATTCGCGGTCGGCATCGCGTTCACCGCGGTCGCGATCATTGTGAACGCGGCTCTGCATCAACGCGAATTGCTTTTCAACATTCCGGAGCGAGTCGCGGGCGCCTTCTTTGGCCGCAAAGGAAAACGCTTTCATCTCCGCTGCCTGCGCTTTCAGGTTGTCCATTTGTGCGTCCAGATTCTGGAAGGGGAAATCATTGTGGAGATCGAAATGGAGGTCCAGATCCGGAAATGGCGCAGGCTTCGGCTCGGGCGTCTGCCCGAATGCTCCCACGGCCAGCGCCAGCGCGGAAATGCATGTTCTCGTCATGTTCATGATTGCTGTCCCCGAGTTCGCAAATTGGATTTGATGATTCGAATCTTGAAAATCAGAGAGTCGTCCTCGATGCGCCGCCGCAGAGTGGTCATCTCCGCATCCGCCGGATGCTCAGGCTCGTTCGCGGCCTCGAGCAGAAAACGCTCGACGTCATCGACCAGGGCTAACGTGCCTGTGTCCCCCGAGGTCATGAGCGCGCTTCGCAGCAGCCGGCCTTCGCTCACCAGATCGGCTGCGCGTCCGCGGTCCGGCGCAATGCCGTTTGAGAGATTAGTGAGCAGGATTTCGGCGCGGTCCAGATGATCCGCAAGCGAAATCTGGAGAACGCGCTCTCGCGCCTGGGATGACAGGCCGGCCGTGATCGGCGGTGCGGTACGTGTGGTGAGCCGCCCGACAATGAAAGCCGCAACGATCAGGGCTGCGAGAGCCGCGGCGAAAGCGAACAATCTCAGATGCGGCCTGCGGCTTTCTTTTTCGGGCAACCGGGCCGTAACGCCTCGCCACAGTCTCGCCTCGAATCCCGGCGCCGGCTCCGCCGCGGGCCAGTTCGTACATTCGTCCAGCATGGCGGCGAGCGATCTCGCCTGCGCCGCGCAATCGGGGCACTCCGCGAGATGCGCGCGGGCATTTGCGGGCACGCCCCGTTCACCGTAGTAGAGCAGGATCAGGTCTTCTTCTGAAAGGTGCGTCATCGTGCTGCCCTTAGCGCCGGTTCGAGAGCGCGCCTCAACTTCTGTACGGCGCGGAAAACGGTGTGTTTGGCGGCTCCGGATTGGACGCCGAGCGCGCGCGCAATCTCCTCGATTCCCATCCCTTCGTAGTGCCTCATCACGAATGCAGCTCGCTCCATATCGCTCAACCGGCCCATAGCCGGTCCGAGTATTTCCGCTACCTGTGCGCTGGCAGCAAGGCGCTCCGGCGAAGGACTGGAGGTGGCGATCTGTTCCATCGGGTCGGGCGCCCCGGGTTCAGCGGTCGCCGATGAGATGTTCCTGCGATTCCGGGCCCGGAGATGATCGAGCGAGCAATTCGCGCAGATCCGGTGCAGCCACGTTCCGAAGGAGGCGCGGCCGTCGAAACGGCGAACTTCGCGCCATGCTTTCAAAAAGGTCTCCTGCGCGATATCTTCGGCGTCGATGGTATTTCCTGTCATACGGCAGGCCAGTTGGAACACAGAGCGGCCATGGCGCTCTACGAGCGCACGAAAGGCGTCACGGTCACCGCGACGCGCATCTTCGATGGCGGCATCATCGCCCCGGTCCATCAGGCTGTCAGTTTAGACTGCGATGCGGGTCCGGGGTTAGTCGGGAAAAGGAATGATTTTCGGGGAGGAGGGGGCTACGACCGTGCCGAGCCGGCACGGTCGTAGCCCTGAACAATTGCTTTTACGTGAGGATTGAACTGATCTTTTTGGTTGCCGTGGGGAATTTCCCGATTCCGGCGCCGACCACTTCATCGGCCACAGTCATATAGACATCGCCTACGGTGCCGGTAACGCGCGTATGAGAGCCCTTTGCGACTTTGGGGCTCCCGCCCGCTACGATCATCGCAAGGCCGCTGTTCTTGTGCGGGTTGGCCTCCGCGTGTTCGTGGACGTAGACGAGCGTAGTGTGATCGAAAAGCGTACCGTCGCCTTCCGGCACGGACTCCAGCTTCGCGATCAGATAGGCGAATTCCTCGACGTGCCAGCGGCAAATATCGCGCAAAACGTGTCCGCCGTTGACGCCATCCGCTCCCGCGACTTTGTCCTGCGCATGCGTGTAGTCGTGATGCCGCGCTGAGGTGTAACCGAGCCACGGGAACCGGCTGATGCTCTGGCATTTCGTGAGCATGTACGAAGCAACGCGTGTCTGCCGCGTAGCGAATGCCTGCACCAGCAGATCGCTCTGGAGTTTTGCGATCCGCGGCCAGTCTTTCATATCGCCATCGAAATCGGGCGGGTTGACGTGCCGGTATTCCGGCGGAAGTCCGGCGATCGAGCGCTCCAGATCGCGGATGCCCGCGAGATGTTCCTCAACGCGCTGTTTGTCTTCCCCGGGCATTTTTTTCTGCAACTCGGTCGCGTCTGCCATTACAGCGTCGAGGATGCTTCGCTTGCGATTGACCCAGCCCTCCTCCTGCGCGCCGAACAGGCGATCGAACAGGCGATGCGGGATCATTTCGGGCGGAAGCGCGCGTTCGTACCCGGCCCAGCTCATATTCCGCTGCATGCTTTCGCCGAACGACTCCTGGGCGACGCCGATCTGGAGCGATCGGAACCGCGAATCGCCCCCGATTCGCGAGGCGATGATCTGGTCGATGGAGGGACCACTCGGGCCGCGGCCGGTGAAATGCGTGCCGGTCATCAGGCCGCTCATTGAATTTGTATGGCCGTTGCCCTTGCCGTTCGCCGCCGCGTTATCCACCCCACTCAATATGTGGACATCTTTGCGCCACGCAGCGATTGGCTGGAGGCACGGCGTCATTTCGTAGTCCGTGCCTTCCGTCTCCGGGATCCAGTAGCGCTCCGGGATACCGTTGCCGTTGAACCACAGTACAAACCGGTTTTCGATGGGTTTCGCCGCGGTTTCGCCTGTGGTCGCGGCGTACGCCGTGCCGGTCGAATTGAACATCGAAATTAGGGGCGGCAGACCAACAACGATGCGCGCTCCGGCGGCCGTCATTCCTTTGAGCAGCGCCCTGCGCGAAGTCCTAACGCGGTTTGTAATTACCTGCGACATGAACGGT